>ENA-UONS01000142-UONS01000142.1-human-gut-metagenome-genome-assembly--contig:-CS19-NODE-142-length-93418-cov-31.680366_pt1 | contig 93418 bp, 77 predicted proteins | sample MGYA00242458_ERZ724005 | MGnify/ENA metagenome assembly ERZ724005
TTTATTATGCTATGACATAATATTGGCACATCTCTGTGATTGAAGTGTAAATTTACACATGCTACAATAAGTATTGCTTATAGTTTTCTTTATTTTCAGCACCTATAAATGGTGCTTTTTTGTACCCGTAATTCATTCAATCACTGACAACTTGTTCTAAGTATTTTATACGTACAGCATACTTTAACCATATACCAAACGTAAACTGTACATACAGCCATACGTATAACGTTTTCTATTTGTATAGAAAAGATGCGGAGCATGTGAATGAAATTCTGAATCAGGAGAAATCAATCTATATTTAGATAAGCGAAATGATAGAAAACGACATACTGCGGGATGTGCTTTTGGAGGATGAGCGCGTGCCGAGCACAAACGAGCTTGCAAAGCTGTATGCGATAAATCCGTCTACAGCGGCAAAGGGCATAAATATACTTGTGGATGCAGGAATTTTGTATAAGAAAAGAGGGATTGGAATGTTTGTGAGTGACGGAGCAAAGGAAGTAATAAGGACAAAGCGGAAAGCCCGTTTTTGTTAAAGTTGAACAATATAACGTAGCGAAAAAACAAAAACTAGAAAATTTTCGTCTACATGACGAAAAACAGTAAAATTTTTAATGTTTATCGAAAAATATTCTATAGTGATTCACGAAATATTTTTGTATACTAGCCTTACCAACAAAACAAAGGGGGACAAAAATATATGAAGAAAAAATTTGTTGCAATCATGATGGTAGCTGCTATGGCAGCGTCAATGGCCGCTTGTGGATCAGATGGGGGTTCTTCTGATACACAGAAAGGGGGAAGCAGCACAACGACATCAGATGTTGCAAACAAGGACAAGCCACTTGTGTGGTTTAACCGTCAGCCATCAAACAGCTCAACAGGAGAGCTTGACACAACAGCACTCAACTACAACAAGGATACCTATTATGTAGGTTTCGATGCTAATCAGGGAGCTGAACTTCAGGGAGAAATGGTAAAAGAGTATATCGAGAAGAACATCGATACGATCGACAGAAATGGGGATGGAGTTATCGGATATGTACTTGCAATCGGTGATATCGGACACAACGATTCAATTGCAAGAACAAGAGGTGTTCGTAAGGCTCTTGGAACAGGCGTAGACAAGAGCGGCGAGATTGACAGTGCTCCGGCAGGAACAAACTCAGACGGAAAAGCAGCTGAGGTTCAGGACGGCAAGATTACTGTAAACGGCAAAGACTATGTAGTAAGAGAGCTTGCTTCACAGGAGATGAAGAACTCAGCAGGAGCTACATGGGATGCAGCTACAGCCGGAAACGCAATCGGAACATGGTCATCATCATTTGGCGAGTCAATCGACGTAGTTGTTTCTAACAACGATGGAATGGGAATGTCAATGTTCAATGCATGGTCAAAGGACAACAAGGTTCCAACATTCGGATACGATGCCAACAGTGATGCAGTAGCAGCTATCGCAGAGGGCTATGGCGGAACAATCAGCCAGCATGCTGACGTTCAGGCTTACCTCACACTTCGTGTACTTAGAAACGCACTCGATGGTGTAGATATTGATACAGGTATCGGCACAGAGGATGATGCAGGAAACGTATTAAGCGATGATGTATATGTTTACAAGGATGATGAGAGATCTTACTACGCATTAAACGTAGCAGTTACAGCAGATAACTACAAGGATTTCACAGATTCAACAGTTGTATGGGCACCTGTTTCAAAACAGCTTGATTCAGGAAAGCACCCTACAAAGAAGGTATGGCTGAATATCTACAATGCTTCAGATAACTTCTTAAGCTCTACATATCAGCCACTCTTACAGAAGTATGATGATCTCTTAAATCTTGATGTTGAGTACATCGGTGGTGATGGACAGACAGAGTCTAATATCACAAACAGACTTGGAAATCCAAGCCAGTACGATGCATTCGCAATCAACATGGTTAAGACAGATAATGCAGCTTCTTATACAGCTCTTTTGAACCAGTAAAAGTATTTAAAGCACTTAGTTGGGGAGGGAAAAATCTCTCCCCAAAATAAAGTGTATACAGACGACAGCAAATATAGAGTTAGGAGCAGGAAGTATGGGCGATAAGAATAATGAAAACATCTTATCGATTCGTGGCATGAGCAAGTCATTTGGACGAAACAGGGTTCTTGACCACATCAATTTAGATGTGAAAAAAGGTACTGTAATGGGTCTCATGGGGGAGAACGGAGCCGGTAAGTCGACAATGATGAAATGTCTTTTTGGTACATACCAGAAGGACGAGGGAACTATATATCTGGACGGAAAAGAGGTAAGCTTTTCAGGTCCTAAGGATGCACTGGAAAATGGAATAGCGATGGTGCATCAGGAGTTGAACCAGTGTCTTGAGAGAAATGTCGTAGACAATCTGTTTCTCGGAAGATATCCGGTCAATTCATTTGGTATGATTGATGAAGGACGCATGAAAAAAGAAGCGTCTGAATTATTCAGAAAGCTGGGAATGACAGTTAATCTCGAGCAGCCGATGAAAAACATGTCAGTATCACAGCGACAGATGTGTGAGATTGCAAAGGCAATATCATACAACTCAAAGGTTATAGTATTGGATGAGCCTACATCATCACTTACGGTACAGGAGGTTGAAAAGCTGTTCCAGATGATGAGGATGCTTCGTGACCAGGGTATTTCACTTATCTATATTTCTCACAAGATGGATGAGATTTTTGAGATTTGTGATGAGATTTCGGTTCTTAGAGATGGAAATCTGGTCATGACAAAGAGCACAAAAGAAACAAATATGAATGAACTGATTGCAGCGATGGTTGGACGAGTACTGGAGAACAGATTCCCTCCGGTAGACAACAAACCAAAGGATGTAATCTTGTCAATACAGCATCTTTCGACAAAGTACGAGCCACATCTGCAGGACATCACATTTGATGTGCATGAGGGGGAGATATTTGGACTATACGGACTTGTCGGAGCAGGTCGTACAGAGCTTCTTGAGACGATTTTCGGAATCAGGACAAGAGCTGCGGGACGAGTATATTTTAAGAACCAGCTTATGAATTTCACCTGTGCAAAGGAGGCTATGGACTATGGCTTCGCACTTATCACAGAGGAAAGAAAAGCAAATGGACTTTTCCTTAAGGGAAATCTCACCTTTAACACAACAATCGCAAATCTCGGTTCTTATAAGAATGGACCGGCACTTTCAGACAGCAAGATGACAAAGGCCACCTCTGATGAGATAAAGATTATGCACACAAAGTGTATGGGACCGGAGGATATGATTTCGGCTCTGTCAGGAGGAAACCAGCAGAAGGTTATCTTTGGTAAATGGCTTGAAAGAGGACCGCAGATATTCATGATGGATGAGCCTACAAGAGGTATCGATGTAGGTGCCAAATATGAGATTTACGAGCTGATAATCAATATGGCAAAGCAGGGTAAGACAGTCATTGTAGTTTCATCTGAGATGCCTGAGATCCTTGGTATAACAAATCGTATCGGAGTCATGTCAAACGGACGGCTCTCAGGAATTGTCAATACAAAGGAAACCAATCAGGAAGAGCTGCTGAGACTCAGTGCAAAGTACCTATAATAAAGGGAGAAGACGGATATGGCTAATAGTAAGATTTTAACGGCTGAGCAGGAGCGTGCTCTGCGCCAGCCTATCGACGAATATGTTGGTGGAATACAAAAAGAAATTGATGCACTCAGAAAAGACGGAACTACAAGGGTTGTAGAGTGTCAGTCAGCGATAGCAGGCATCAAGAGAGATAAAACTCTTTCAAAGGGCGAGAAAGAGTCAGAAATAGCAGCCTGCGAGAAAGAGCTTGCAAAGGCAAAGGCTGTTGAGGCAAAGAACAGGGATGAGATTTCAAAGCTCATCGCCAAGGCTGAAAGCTATTTAAAGGAAAATTTTGATTCAAAGTATTACAATGCCGTTAAGGCAAGCTGTGAGGCGGAAAAGGCAGAGGCGCTTGCTGCTCATAATGAGAGAATGGCAGAGCTTGATAAAAAGCATAAGGCTGCTCTTGCAAAGACATCAGACAGCACCGAGATAAAGGAAGAAAACTACGTACACAAGAATCGTATTTCAAATGAGAAGCTTGAGCTCGAGAAAGAGTATCAGTCAATCAAGGACAAAAAGCATGAGGCATACAGCTACAAGTATCACCTGATTGATATGCTTCGTCTTTCAAAGTTCACATTTATGGAGAAAAGAGCTCAGAAATGGGAGAATTACAAGTATACATTCAATAAGAGAAACTTCCTGTTACAGAATGGTCTCTATATTGCGATTATACTTATATTCATAGCACTTTGTGTCATAACACCGATAAAGAAGGGTACACCTCTTCTGACATACAACAACATACTGAATATTCTTCAGCAGGCTTCACCGAGAATGTTCTTAGCACTTGGTGTTGCAGGACTTATCCTCTTAACAGGAACGGATCTTTCTGTTGGACGAATGGTTGGTATGGGTATGACAACAGCCACAATCATCATGCATCAGGGTATCAATACAGGCTCTGTATTCGGTCATATATTTGACTTTACAGGAGTACCTACAGGTGCAAGAGTGGTTATCGCATTAATTGCATGTATCGTGCTTTGTACATTCTTCACAAGTATTGCAGGATTTTTTACAGCGAAGTTTAAGATGCATCCGTTTATTTCAACCATGGCCAACATGCTTGTTATCTTCGGTATCGTAACATATGCTACAAAGGGAGTTTCATTCGGTGCTATTGAGCCGGTTATCCCTAACATGATTATTCCAAAGTTAAATGGTTTCCCAACCATCATCCTCTGGGCAGTAGCAGCAATCGCAATTGTATGGTTTATCTGGAACAAGACAACATTTGGTAAAAACCTCTACGCAGTAGGAGGAAATCCGGAGGCAGCAGCAGTTTCAGGTATCTCAGTATTTGCAGTAACTCTCGGCGCATTCGTTATGGCCGGTATCCTTTATGGATTTGGCTCATGGCTTGAGTGTGCAAGAATGGTTGGTTCAGGCTCAGCAGCTTATGGACAGGGCTGGGACATGGACGCAATCGCAGCCTGTGTAGTTGGTGGTGTATCATTCACAGGTGGTATCGGTAAGATATCAGGTGTTGTAACCGGTGTATGTATCTTCACAGCACTCACATACTCTCTTACAATCCTTGGTATTGATACAAACCTTCAGTTCGTATTCTCAGGAATTATCATTCTTGTAGCAGTTACACTTGACTGTCTGAAATACGTTCAGAAGAAATAATATCGCAAGAAAAATTCTTTTTCATACTTCCAAAATGATCAGCAGAGATGTCATGGTGGCATCTCTGCTTTTTGCTTTAACAGTTACACTTTTGTTTATATAAAGCTACAAAAGAATTTATCAGATGTGGTATAATATAATATAGTATAAACAGAGTAACTATTCAGAATAGTTACCCGGTATAGCAGGGAGAAGACATAAAATGTATACATTATTACTGGTTGATGACGAAGAGGATGTAATAGAGGTAATCGAGAGAAAGGTATCCTGGGAGCAGATTGGTTTTCATGTGGTAGGACATGCGGGCAATGGCTTCAAGGCGCTTGAGATGATGGAGGACATGCAGCCGGATGTTGTGATGACTGACATACGTATGCCTTACATGGACGGACTTGAGCTGTGCAGTAAAATCAGGCAGAGGTTTCCTGCGACGAAGCTCTTGCTTTTCACAGGCTTCGACGATTTTGAGTATGCAAAGGAGGCAGTACATCTCGAGATAGAGGAGTATATTCTAAAGCCACTCAATCTGGCTGAAATCACAGAGGTATTCAAAAAGCTTAAGACAAAGCTGGATGATGAGCTGAATGAGAAGAAAAACACAGACATATTGAAGCAGTATTATGCAGCATCGCTGCCTGTTTTGCAGTCAAATTTTTACACGACACTTATCGAGGGACGCATACCGGAAAATGAGCTGGGCAGGTACATGCGTGACTATAAGATTGTGCTTGAGGGACCATATTACTGCTGTATTATCATACATACCTCCGCAAGTCAGATGCCGCAGGGCATGGATATAAGACTGCTTGCAGTGTCGGTAGAGAGACAGGCACAGGCTGATTTAAAGGAGAGCTGGAATGGCAGGATTTTTAACTATCTCGGTGATACGGTCATGATAGCCCAGCTTGTGCAGCAGGAGGATATCTCTGAGCTGACAGATGAGTGCGACAGATTCTGCAAATATGTAAATCATGTAATGGGGGCAAAGGTGACGGTCGGAATCGGACAGGTGTGCGAAAATGTACAGGAGCTGGTGAGCTCTTATCAGAGTGCGAGGGAGGCAGTATCCTACAGGGTGCTTTATGGCAGCAACAGGGCAATAAACATGACAGAGGTTGAGCCACAGCGACGTATATCAAAGGATGGCGATGAGGGAAATGAGCTGTCATATTTATTTAAAATGATTTGTATCGGCAAGATAGAGGATGTGGGACAGGCTGTTGAAGCGTATATGCAGCACAATTTTATGTCGCAGCAGTCACTTGAGAACTACCATGTGGCAGTAATGGAGCTGATCAGTGAGCTTTATCACTTCATGAGCAATAATGAGCTAAATGCGCAGGAAATATCTGGAAGTGTAGGCAGGCTTTATAATGAGCTCTCCAATTTTGAGCCGGTAGTGCTCAAGCAGTGGCTTTTGGATTTTTCAAGCAGGCTGCACGACGATATGGCTGATGCCAGATACAACTCCAAGAAGTCACTCATAGACAGTGCAAAGGATTATGTGCACAGGAATTACAGAAGTATGGACCTTGGACTTGACGATACATGTAAGGAATTAGGAGTATCTAACTCGTATTTTTCAAGTCTGTTCAAGAAGGAAACCGGCAGCTCGTTTGTGGAGTATCTGACTGATTACAGAATGGACAAGGCTGCCAGAATGCTTGTGGAGACAGACGACAAGAGCTATGTCATAGCCCAGAATGTAGGCTATGCGGATCCGAACTATTTCAGTTATGTTTTTAAGAGAAAGTATGGGGTTTCCCCATCCAGGTACAGGACAGAGTATGAGAAGAATAAGGTATAAACCAGGCAATATACAATCCATAATAATGCTCTCATTCTCACTGCTGTCGCTTGCAATAATGCTTGTCACAGTTGTGGTGATGTATATAAAATTTGCCGATGCATCGCAGGACAGTATCATAGAGAGCAATCATAAGGTGATGGACCAGACAATAGACAGTGTGGAAAGCTATCTGGTCAATATGAGGCAGGTTTCGGATGCGGCGTATTATTATGTAATAAAGGAGAATGATATTTTAAAGCAGTCTGACACCATACACGATGGCATGAGCCTTCTCTATGAGTCAAACAAGGAATATCTGCGCAGTATTGCCTTGTATAATCAGTATGGAAGCCTTATAGCTGCAGAGCCTGTTGTGTCCCAGAAGGAGGACCCGGATGTGACAAAACAGGACTGGTTCATAGAAGCTATGGAGCGCATGGAAAATATACATTTTTCAACACCTCATGTACAGAATCTGTTTGACGATGGTTCCATGAGATATCATCTGGTCATATCATCAAGCCGTGCCGTGGAGCTGACCTCCGGTTCAGAATCACAGATGGGTGTGATGCTTGTGGACATGGATTATTCGAGTGTATCAAGGATGCTTGAGAGGATAAATACATCGGGAAAAGGACAGTATTATTATCTGTGTGATGCAAATGGCAATATTATTTACCATCCGCATCAGATACAGTTTGATGGAGATGTTCCGGAAAACAGCGATGTTGCGGCAAAGTCGCAAAACAGTATATATGATGATTATCTGAATGGAGTGCATCGTAAGATTATGGTAGATACAATCAGCTACACAGGCTGGAAGCTTGTATGTGTGATGCCATACTCCATCTTTACCAATAAGATGGCGGATGTGAAGCAGTTTGTTTTTGTTATAATGATTAGTATGGCTATGATGTTTGTGTGGATAAACAGAGTGATATCTATACATATTTCAAAGCCGATAATGAAGCTGGATGATTCTGTGAAAAGGTATGAGAATGGCAATGAAGCAGATATTTATGTAGGTGGTTCCTCAGAGATACGGCATCTGGGATACTCTATACGCAATTCATATAAGCAGAACAATGAGCTCATGAAAAAGGTTGTATGGGAGCAGAACGAGAGGCGAAAGAGCGAGCTTGATGTGCTTCAAAGCCAGATTAATCCGCATTTTTTGTACAATACTCTTGACTCCATCACATGGATGATTGAAGGAGGCAAAAACGAGGAGGCCTCGTTTATGATTACGCAGCTTGCAAAGCTTTTCCGTATCAGTCTGTCGAAGGGGCATACCATAATAACTGTACGCGATGAGCTTTTGCACGCAAAAAGCTACATGAATATTCAGAAGGTGCGCTATAAGAACAAATTTGAGGTGAGCTTTGAGGTAGACGAGGAAATAATGGACTACTGTGCGGTGAAGCTGGTGCTTCAGCCAATTTTGGAAAACGCACTAAATTACGGAATCAGAGAGCTGGACGATTTCGGAGAGATAGTGGTCGGAGGCCAAAAAGTGGGAGAGGATATCATCATAACGGTATCAGACAACGGAATGGGCATTCCGGAGAATGAAATTCCGCTTTTGCTGACAAATACGGACAGGGTTCACAAGAAGGGCTCGGGAGTGGGGCTTGTCAATGTAAATAACAGGATAAAGATACTGTTTGGAGAGCGCTATGGCCTGCATATAGAAAGTGAGCTTGATGAGGGAACAGTTGTGACAATCAAAATCCCGGCAATTGTCTATTCAGAGGAAAACAGACTTCAATTTGAGGAGCATCATATAGTATGAAGCAAGTACAATTGCCTTGCTGCATGGGAGGTGTGAGAGTGACAGTGAAAAATAAATGGACAAATATGAGCAAGAATAAGAGAAGCTTCATCATAACAGAGCTGCTGCTTGGAGTACTACTTGTGATAGGAATAGGTTTTATCGCATACAATAAGCTCAATGAGAAACCGGAGCGTATTGCAGTTGTGATGGCTGATGTGGATGAAAGCCACAGTGCTGCGTTTAAATATGGCATGAAAATGGCGGCTTCTGAGTATGGTGTGGATGTAGTTATGATAAGTAAGGAAAATCTGAACAATATGTCAGATGAAATTGATGTCATAAAGCAGGAGATAAACAAAAAAGCTGATGCGGTCGTTTTCAAGCCGACAGCAGAAAAAATGACAGAAGAAAAAAGCCTTAATACACTTATCCGGATAAATAAAAAGACACCGATAATGGTAGTCGGAGACCAGGCGGGAAGCGAGAGCTTTAAGTCGTTAAATACAGTGGAGTTTGACCAGTACAGCATGGGTGTGGAACTGGCACAAAAGCTTCTTGCTGACAACAACGGAACACTTTCAGGTAAAAAAATAGGAATCTATTGTGAAAACACTGAATCCGATGCCTGTAAAAAACGCATTGATGGCATAAAGGATACTCTCGCGGAGAGCGGCTGTGTTGTGATGTGGATTGTATCAGGTGTTTCGGATACCGGGGAGAAAATAAATCTGCAGTCACAGAGAAAGGTTGACATAGTTCTTGCAATAGATGATGCAAGTGTGGTTGAGGCGGCAAAGGAAGCCTCTGATAATAATCTGCAGGGTGCACTGGTATATGGGATAGGAAACTCAACAGAAGCCATATATTATCTCGATTCGGGCTGGACAGAGGCTCTTATCACACCTGATGAATTTGCTGCCGGATACAAAAGTGTTGTAGGACTGGTCGATATGCTGCGTGGCAGTAGAAAATATTCAGTAGAGGAAAAGCCGGTATCTTACCAGCTTCTTACCAGAAAAAATCTGTTTGATGAAGAAAACAAGAAGCTTTTGTATGCAATCAGCCAGTAGTGGGGGAACAATAAATGAGAAGCAGAATAAGAAATACCATGATGATACTGTGTTTTGCACTGATATTGTCATTTATCTCGTGCAGCAACACAAGAGTTGACGAGAAAAAACAGATATATATAGGCGTGACCTGCTATGACCAGAAGGATACATTTATCGGGGAGCTGATAGAAACTTTCAAAAAGGAGTGCGCAAGTCTTGATACAGACAAATACGATATCAGCATGACAATCATGGATGCTGCAGGCTCACAGCGTGCACAGGATGACCAGGTGCAGGAGATGATAGAGGACGGCTGTAATGTGCTGTGTATTAATCTGGCAGACAGAACAGATTTGTCGCATATTATAAATGCTGCAATGGAGAAGGACATCCCGATTATTTTCTTTAACAGGGAGCCGGTTGATGAGGATTTAAATCGCTGGGATAAGCTGTACTATGTCGGAGCCAAGGCAAAGCAGTCAGGTCAGATGCAGGGAGAACTCATTGCCGATTATATAAAGAATAATCCGGGGGTGGATAAAAACGGTGATGGCAGGATACAGTACGTCATCCTAGAGGGAGAGATGGGACATCAGGATGCCATCGTCAGGACAGAGAGTGTGACAGAGAGCATGAAGAATAACGGTCTTCAGATAGAAAAGCTGAGCTGTCAGATAGCAAACTGGAATCGTGCTCAGGCGCAGAACCGTATGACACAGCTTATAGGTCAGTACAAAAACAACATAGAGCTGGTTATTGCAAACAACGATGCAATGGCACTCGGAGCGATAGACGCATACGAAAAGCTTGGTGTAACGGAGTCGAATGTACCTGCATTTTTTGGAGTGGACGGCACAGACGATGGGCTTGAAGCAGTGCAGCAGTCGAAGCTTGCGGCAACAGTCTACAATGACAAGGAGGGACAGGCAAGGGCTATGGCTCAGCTTGCCTATCTGGCAGCCACCGGGGGCAGCATGAAAAACATAAAGTTTGAGGACAAAAAGTATGTTTATCTGCCGTATGAGAAGGTGACCACTGACAATGTAAATGAATTTGTGAAGGATGAACAGTGAGCTTATTTATGCTCGTTCCTCCACTCCCTCGGAGCCACTCCGTAGATATTTTTAAAGGCGCGTGAGAAATGAAGCTGATTTTCGTATCCAACGGCAGAACCAACATCTGCGATGGATAAGGAGGTCAGCTTTAAAAGCTCTGTGGCCTTTATCATACGATAATTCATGAGAAATTCCTGAGGTGAATGTCCAACGGAATTTTTGAAAATTTTGCCCAGATAGCTTCGGTTTATGCCGCAGACTCTGGCAATATCTTCGATTGAGATATCATTCTGAAAATTCTGCTCGATATAATTCATCGCTTCTTTTATATAAAAATCACTCATTTTCCCACTTGGAACGAGTTTTGATGATTTGGCTGACTGCATCAGATAATCCAGAAAAAGGTACATATGCCCAATCAGGTGATATGGTGATTCTGAGGGGTGTCTTGTGATGTAGAGCATTTCCTCAACAAGCTTTTCACGGATATCCTTTGAGTGTGTGTGATATACAGGATTATTTTTGTTAAGCTCTGTTGTGGTGAGAGCCTCCTTGACGCGCAGACCGTCAAACTCAATCCATATGTATTCCCAAGGAAGCTTGTCATCTGCGATATAGGTATTTATCTGGCCGGGAAAAATCAGAAAGCCCTGCCCGCTTTTTATGTTGTAGGTTTGTGTAATGCCCTTTGCATTATCGGCCATCAGAGTGCCGGTGCCGGACAGTACATAGTGGAATAGATAGTGGTTTCTTGTGGCAGGACCAAATGAGTGTCCCGGTTCGCACTGCTCGTGACCGAACTGGTACATACACAAATCTATGAAATTTACATTTGGAAAAATATTGAAGGAAAGCTTGTCCATGTGAGTCACTCCTTATTGATTAATACTATAAATATACCCTTATGCGACATTATATGCAATTATAGCATATTTTATAGCATATTGGTATAAAAATGCAAAAATAAGGGTATTTATTGTATGCATAAGGGTATGTTATAATCGGTTTATCAGGAAAAAGAGCAAATAAAACAGAAAAGGAGTGAAAAAATATGGCAAAAAGAAAGATTTGTCAGGCTATGGCGGTTGTGCTGGCACTCGGAATGTGCACGACAGGACTGACCGGATGTGGAAATGAAAAGCGGGCGGACGGAAAAACTGAGATTGAGGTGGTTTCTTATAAGCCGGAGGCTGTTAAGGCTTTCGAGAAGATTGAGAAGCAATTTAATGAGACTCATGATGATATTCACCTGACTATCTCATCTCCTAATGAGGCTATGACTATTTTAAAGACACGTTTCATCCGTGAGGATTATCCGGACATCATTGCAATAGGTGGAGATATCAATTATTCAAATTTCCTGGATGCAGATTTGTTTGAGGATATCTCAGATCTGGATGCAGTGGACACTGTAAAAGAGGCATATCTGGATATGGACAAGGAGCTTGAGTTCATTCCAAAGGATGGCACCTATGCACTTCCTTACGTCGCAAATGCAGCAGGAGTGCTTTACAACAAGGATATGTTTGCGGAGAATGGCTGGAAGGTGCCTACAACATGGAGTGAGTTTACAGCACTGTGCGATGAGATAAAGGAAAGCGGAACACTTCCTTTGTATCTGGGCTTTAAGGATACATGGACCTGTCTGGCACCGTGGAATGCCCTTGCAGTAGGTCTTTGTGATTCAGACACCTGTAATCAGGTAAATATGGGAAATATGACATTTGAGGAGGCATATTCTCCGGTTGCCGACAAGATACGCACATTGCTTGATTATGCAGAGGACAATCCATATGCTTACAGCTACAATGACGCATGTACAGCCTTTGCCAGAGGTGAATCTGCCATGTACACGATAGGAAGCTATGCTATTCCTCAGATTAAGTCAGTTAATCCTGATATGAATATCGGTTCATTTACTTTCCCGGCAAATGATAATGAGGCTGACAATGTGTTAAATTCAGGAATAGATTTACAGTTTTCAGTTATGAAGGCCTGCAAAAATAAGAAAGCAGCATACGAGGTGCTTGAATATCTGTACAACGATGAGACAATTCAGACATATCTGGATGACCAGGGCGGAATTGCCTGCAAGGAGGGAGATTTCGCAATACCGGATACACTGGAGGATATGCAGGAGTATATAAAGGACAACCGTATGTCGGATTATCAGGATCACCATTATCCAAGTGAGATGAGCGTGGATGCCATGATTCAGACATATCTGCTTGACACAGGAGACAATGCAAAGGAGAAGTTCTTAAAGAAATTTGATTCAGACTGGGAGCGTTACAACAGAGATCTGATTCGTGAAGTACAGGATTACCAGAAGGAACAGGAGGATGCAAAATGAAAAAGAAAATGTCAAATAGAGACAAGACATTCTGGGCAGTTGTGATACCTGTTGTGGTTTTATTTTTCGCATTCAACACACTGCCGATGATAAAGGGTGTGATTTACAGCTTTACAAACTATAAGGGCTATGGCTCATATGATTATGTCGGACTTAGAAACTATACAGACCTGTTTACCGACGCCAGAGTCGGAAAGAGCTATCTGTTTACCTTTAAATATGCGATTGCAGGAACCGTACTTGTAAATGTATTAAGCCTTGTAATGGCAGTTGCGCTAAACAGCAATATCCGCGGCAAGAGTGCATTAAGAGGTATTTATTTCGTACCGAATATCCTTGGCGGACTGGTTATTGGTTACATTTTCAGCTTTATTTTTACATATATTCTGCCGGTAGTAGGAAATACCTTCAACATCGGTTTCTTACAAAACAGTATTCTGGCGAGTGAAAAATATGCATGGATTGGTGTGCTGATTGTCGGGGTATGGCAGGCGGTTGCCATGAATACCATCATTTATATATCCGGACTGCAGACAGTGCCTGAGGATGTTTACGAAGCCAGCATGCTCGACGGAGCAGGCAAATGGAAACAGTTCTGGAAGGTTACATTTCCACTCGTTATGCCGTTTGTTACAATCAATCTGGTGCTCAGCACAAAGAACTTCCTCATGGTATTTGACCAGATTATGTCATTGACAAAGGGCGGCCCGGCGCAGAGCACTGAGTCAATCTCATACCTGATTTACAGAAATGGTATGGATGGAGGACAGTTTGGATTCCAGAGTGCAAACGCAGTAATTTTCTTTGTTGTAATTGTGGCTATTTCACTATTCCAGATGGGCGTTATGAATAAGAAGGAGGAGCAGTTATAATGAAAAAACAAAAATCAAACTGGGTACTTACCATCGTTTTAATATTGGGAACCTTAACCGTATTTTTCCCGCTGTATATGGCTGTTATCATTGCCTTCAAGAAACCGAGTGAGATGACAAATGATGTCGCAGGAGCTCTTTCATTCCCTTCAAAGTGGAGCTTTTCAAACTTCACAGAGGCTATGAAGGTGACTGATTTCTGGCATTCTCTCGGAAACAGCTTACTTATCACTATTGTGACCATTGTTCTCGCAATCCTTATCCATTCGATTGCAGGATATGTTATCGGACGAGGCATGGCAAGGAAAAAGAGCTTCCGTTTCATATATCTTTACATTGTAAGCGGTATGTTTGTGCCATTCTCAATTCTCATGATGCCTCTTGTAAAGCAGACTGCGCAGATGGGACTTGGAAACAGGGCAGGAGTTATCCTTTTATATCTTGTATTTTACATGCCAATGAATGTATTATTATATAGTGGATATTTGAAAAATATCCCTATGGCACTTGAGGAGGCTGCAGACATCGATGGCGCAAGCACATGGACAACATACTGGAGAGTTGTATTTCCTATGATGAAGCCTATGCATGCGACAGTAGCCATCCTGACAGCACTCGGTACCTGGAATGATGTCATGACACCGCTTGTTATCATGTCAGGAACAGGACAGAATACACTGCCGTTGGCACAGCTGAATTTCCAGACACAGTTTGGAACCAACTACAATCTGGCATTTGCATCATATATTCTGGCTTTGATACCGATACTTATATTCTATATAATCTGCCAGAAGCAGATATTAAACGGTGTCGCAAACGGTGCAATCAAGGGATAATTTTTAAACACTATTTTAACAATAATATGGGGTGATTTTATGGCAATTATATTTAATCCAAACAAGAAAATTTTTACTTTACAGACAGCTCACACCACATATCAGATGCAGGTGGACAGACTAGGCTATCTGTTGCATCTGTACTACGGAGCAAAAAGCACATGTGATATGGACTATGTGCTGACATACGCTGACAGAGGCTTTTCAGGCAATCCTTACGCAGCAGGCATGAACCGTACATATTCGCTTGATACACTGCCACAGGAGTATCCGACACTTGGCACAGGCGATTTCAGAAATATTGCGCTTGATATTAAAAACGAACAGGGTACTGAGAGTGTTGAGCTTCTTTATAAGAGTCATGAAATCAGAGACGGAAAATACGCTCTAAAGGGACTTCCGGCGGTGTGGGCATCTGATGATGAAGCGCAGACTCTTGAAATCGTTCTTGGCGATGATATCGCAGGCGTTGAGGTGCATCTGCTTTATGGTGTGCTCGAGGCTTGTGATGTCATCACAAGAAGTGTGCTCATTAAAAATACAGGTAGTGGAAATATTACAATTGAAAAGGCTCATGCTGCCTGCCTGGATATGGTTTACGGAGATTATGATGTGATCAGATTCTACGGTAAGCATGCCATGGAGCGCAATCTTGAGCGCACACGCTTAGGACACGGCACACTTTCATTCGGAAGCCGCAGAGGAACCTCAAGCCACCAGTACAATCCGGCGGTTATTCTCGCACAGCGCGATACTACAGAAAATGCAGGAGACTGCTATGGTATGCTTTTTGTATACAGTGGCAACTTCTCATGTGAGGCAGAGAAGGATCAGATTAACCAGACACGCCTTTTAATGGGGCTTTCCGATGAGCTGTTTTCATATCCGCTTGCGGCAGGAGAGACCTTTACAGTGCCTGAGGTGATCATGTCATACTCGGCAGACGGTTTCTCACAGCTTTCCCATCAGTACCACACCTGCATCAGTGAGCATGTGTGCAGGAGCAGATTTGCACATGAGGTAAGACCGGTGCTCATCAATAGCTGGGAGGCTGCTTACTTTGACTTTACAGGCGATACGATAGTAGACCTTGCAAAGGAGGCCGCATCACTGGGCATAGATATGGTGGTCATGGATGACGGCTGGTTTGGAAAGAGAGATGATGATAATTCATCACTCGGTGATTGGTTTGTGAATGAGAAAAAGCTTGATGGAACGCTTTCTGAGCTCATCGACAGAGTGCATGCACAGGGAGTGAAGTTTGGAATATGGATTGAGCCTGAGATGGTAAATGAGGACAGTAATCTGTACAGAGAGCATCCTGACTGGGCTATCCAGATTCCGGGAAAGCTTCCTGTACGCTCAAGAAACCAGCTTCTTTTGGACTTCTCGAGAAAAGAAGTGAGGGACAATATTTTCAATCAGATCTGCGCAGTGTTTGACCAGGGAAAAATCGACTACGTGAAGTGGGATATGAACAGAAGCATGGCTGACGTATATGCAGGAAATCTTGCATACGACTACGTGCTTGGAGTGTATGATTTTATGGAGCGTCTGGTGACAAGATATCCGGATATACTTCTTGAGGGCTGCAGCGGTGGCGGTGGACGATTTGATGCAGGCATGCTCTACTACAGTCCACAGATATGGTGCAGTGACAATACAGATGCAATAAACCGTACAAGAATACAGTATGGCACATCGTTCTTCTATCCGGTATCATCCATGGGAGCGCATGTATCGGCAGTGCCAAATCATCAGACAGGCAGAGTGACAAGCCTTAAAACAAGAGGCATCACAGCCATGGCAGGAACCTTTGGCTATGAGCTGAATCCGGCCCTTCTGTCGGATGAGGAAAAGGAAGAAATCAGAGAGCAGATCAAGACCTTTAAGAAGTATGAGATGCTTATAAATGAGGGCACCTACTGGCGTCTTACAAGCCCATTTGAGGATGAGGTGGCTGCTTGGATGTCTGTCTCAAGGGCAAAGGACAGGGCACTTGTGAGCGTGGTTCGTCTGTATGCGGAGGCAAACGCGGCTGCTTGCTATGTGAAGCTTAAGGGCTTGGAGTCGGATGCAGTGTATATTGAGGAAAATACCGGCAGGCAGTACACAGGTGCAGCACTGATGAATGCAGGAATACCGCTTCCGTTTGCCGTAAAGGAGTATGAGGCATATCAGTTTTCATTTATCAGGCTTGATGAGGCAAAGAAGCTGTATGATGAGATAAAGAAGGTGTGCGGCAATCTAAAATTAAATGAGGCTGACACTGCAGATAGTGCTTCTGATAAACGTATTGTAATAAGCATATACGGCGGCTCAGGCTCAGGAAAGACAACGATTGCAGCAGCCCTGCAGCAGTATTTTCTTAACGATAATACAGCCTGCTATGTGCTGACCGGGGACAATTATCCACACCGTATCCCGATGAGAAACGACGAGGAACGCCTTAATGTGTATAACGAGTCCGGCGAGGATGGCTTACGTGGATATCTCGGAACACCTAAGGAGATTGACTTTGACAGGATTAACAAGGAGCTTTCAGAGTTTAAGGCAGGAAAAGATATAATTGAGATAAAGCATATGGGCCGCGAGGACGGTGATATCTCATATGACGAGACTGATTTCACAGGAATTAAAGTGCTCATCCTGGAGTGGACCCACGGAGGAAGCGAATACCTTAAGGGTGTTGATATACCTGTATTTCTGGAGAGTTCGCCTGAGGAGACTAAGGCGCGCCGCATTAAGAGAGGACGTGACAAAAACGCCGCAAGCCCTTTCATATGCCGCGTGGTAGAATTGGAGCAGGAAAAGCTTGATTTACAGGGTAAAAATGCGCGTATCGTAGTTGGAAAGGATGGCAAAGTCTATGAACAATAAACCTATGCTTAATGCATATCCTGACAGTCTGGGCGGTAAGCTTTCCGATATCGCAGCGCTGCTAAAAAAGAAGGAAATGCAGGACACATTTTCATCATTTTATATCCTGCCAAGCCTGTATCATTCGGATTTGGACCGCGGATTTTCGGTCGTGGACTACAATCTGAATGAGGAGCTTGCGACAATAGAGGATTTATCGCAATTGAAGGAGCTGGGGATTGACTTAAAGCTTGACTTTATTTTAAATCATGCTTCAGCACAGTCACCACAGTTCAAGGATCTTGTGGAAAAGGGCGATGAGTCTGAGTACCGGGATTTTTTCATAGACTGGAACAAGTTCTGGGAAGGTCATGGAGTCATGACGGACGAGGGCTACATACAGCCTGATGAGTCATGCTTAAAGCAGATGTTTTTCAGGAAGCCGGGGCTTCCGATTCTCATGGTGGAGTTTCCGGATGGACGAAGGGTGCCATACTGGAACACATTTTACCAGGAGGTGCATGGCAGAGATTATCTGGGACAGATGGATTTAAATATAAAGTCCGAAAAGGTGTGGGATTTCTATCGTGAAACACTTAAAAAAATAGCATCCTACGGTGCGGCTATTGTGCGTCTTGATGCATTTGCCTATGCGCCTAAGGCACCGGGGAAAAAGAATTTCCTGAATGATCCTGAGACCTGGGAATTTCTACAGCAGATCCATGAGCTTGCAGCACCGCTCGGGCTGACTCTGCTGCCTGAAATACACGCGGCATATGATGAGAAAATATACAAAACCCTTGCAGATAAGGGCTATGCCACATATGATTTCTTTTTACCGGGACTGGTAATTGATGCGATTGAGAACAGGAGAGCAGATTACCTTGCAAAATGGGCGCGTGAGGTTGTGGATGATAAAATCTCCACTGTCAATATGCTTGGCTGCCATGACGGCATACCTCTTCTGGATTTAAAGGGTCTGCTTCCGGAGGACGATATTCGTTCGCTTATAGATTTGATTGTATCTCGTGGCGGCATGGTCAAAAATCTTCATGGACAGAAGAATATATATTATCAGGTCAATGCCACATATTACAGTGCGCTTGGTGAGTCTGACAGCAAAATGCTTCTGGCCCGTGCTATTCAGATGTTCATGCCGGGAAAGCCACAGGTATGGTATCTGGATCTCTTTGCAGGCAAAAATGACCATGAGGCAGTAAGACGAGCAGGGGAATCAGGACACAAGGAAATCAACAGGACAAACCTCAGTGCCTCCGATATTGGGGAGGCACTAAAAAAGGATGTTGTTGCAAAGCAGCTTGAGCTGCTTCGCATGAGAAATACCCATAAGGCATTTGAGAATGGGGCTGTCATCACAGTAGCAGGAGAAGGGCCAAAGCTCTCAATCCGCTATGATAACGGTGAAGCATATGCGCTTCTTACGGTGGATTTTGAAGCCGGAGCGTATGAGATAGAGCTGAGCTGATGAAATCAGATTGCTCATACATAATGTGTTTAGCAGATGTGCAAACTCACAATCGAAAAAACGATTGTGAGTTTTTTTTATGAGAAAAATCATTTAATTGACTCGTAAAAGTATCGGCTATAAGGTATAATAAAGCTATAGAAAAGACAGGTATCGAAAAGGAGCAGGCACTATGGGAACATATCTGAACAGCATAACACCATATACATTGTATAAAAGTGAGAGCTTAAGCCCGTATTTTGTGGATAAAACACTTATGCTTAGGGAATTGTTTCCGTATGTAAGTGCAGGAAATCGTCATATTTGTATTACCAGACCTCGTAGATTTGGCAAAACAATTATGGCAAATATGATTAGCTCCTTTTTTCAGAAAGCATCGGATTCGAGTGATGTTTTTGATAGTCTCGCAATATCACAGGTGGATGACTATAGAAGATATAAAAATCAATATAATGTCATTCGCATAGATTTCAGTAAAATGCCAAGAAACTGTGATTCATATACACAATATATCGAGCGCATAGAAGCACTTTTGATTGAAGATGTAAAGGAAGCATATCCACAGGTTAAAATAAATGAGGCAGATGCAGTCGGAGACATTCTTGAGAGTGTATTTGTGCAGTGTGGTGAGAAATTTATATTTGTATTGGATGAATGGGATTTTATATTCCACAGAGATTTTATAAATGAGATTGATAAAGAAAAATATGTGGCATTTTTAAGTAATCTTTTGAAGGATCGTCCATATGTGGTTCTTTCATATATGACAGGCATTTTACCTATTGCAAAATATTCCAGTGGTTCTGAGCTTAATATGTTTGCAGAGTTTACAATGGTAAATTCACCGATGTTTGGAGAGTATTTTGGATTTACCGATGATGAAGTGGATGATCTGTACAGACGCTATATTGTAGAGTGTGACAGGCAGCATAAGGAAAAGAGCGTGACGAGGAAAGGACTCCGTGACTGGTATAATGGTTACTATACAAAGTCGGGGGAACGTGTTTACAATCCACGTTCAGTAGTATTTGCATTGCAGTTTAATAACTTGGCAAATTACTGGACAAGTTCGGGACCATATGATGAGATATATTATTATATCAGAAATAATATTTCTGATGTCAGGGATGATCTGGCATTGATGATATCCGGCGAGTCCGTGACTGCAAAAATACAAGAGTATGCGGCAACATCAATGAATCTTTCAACAAGAGACGAGATATATTCTGCGATGGTAGTGTATGGATTTTTAAGCTATCTTAATGGAAAAGTGTGCATTCCAAACAGAGAGCTGATGGAGAAATTTGATGAGCTTCTTGTAAAAAATGAGTCATTGGGATATGTATACCGTTTAGCAAAAGAGTCCGAGAAAATGCTTAAAGCAACCTTGGCAGGGGACACGCTGACCATGGAAAGAATACTGGAATTTGCGCATAACACGGAGGTGCCTCTGCTATCGTATAATCATGAGACAGAGTTATCTGCAATAGTTAATCTGGTATATCTTGCAGCAAGGGACAGTTATCGTGTGGAGCGTGAGGATAAGGCCGGAACAGGATATGTAGATTTTATTTTTTATCCATATGATACAACTGCAGATTGTATAATCCTTGAATTAAAAGTAGATCACACTCCGGATGAAGCAATTGCACAAATCATAGATAAAAAGTATGCACTTAAATTTGTACCTAAACTTGCAGGGCAAAAGATATACACAGGAAGGATACTTGCGGTTGGAATTGGTTATTGGAAGGAAAGTAAAAAACATAGCTGTAAAGTGGAAGAAATATCGAAATAACAAAGGAGAATATCATGAACTTAGTGCAATTTTTAAATAAAGTAGATGAAACTATAAGTGGATATAACTGCGAAAAGCTTTTAAGGATAATACATGAAATTGCAAGAACTTTACCGGAGCAGGAAAGGAAAGATTTTATTAAACAGATAAAGCAGATTGATAATAATGATACTTCAAATATCAATAAAAAAGATAATAATAAATTGGAAACAGAATATAAAAAAATATGTGATAAGTTCATTGAAATTGAAAATGGTGATATATTTCTACGTGAAGAATATAATGATGAATATGATGACTGGTATAACAGCACAGTAGAAGAAATATTGTATGAGGATCCGGATGGAATAGGAAGCGTGATTTGTGAAGCATGCTCATTTGTGCATAAATGTATTGACGTAGAAAATTATGAGCTGGCATTAAAAATGGGAAGAAAACTATTTATGCAATCAGTTCAGACAAATGGAGAGTATTCTGGGGAAGATTTGTCATTAATGGATTTGCAATATTATCATGTATGCAGCTTCAACTATAGGGGCTTGCTTTTGGATACCCTGTATGCATGCTATCAGGTGGCTGAACCACAGAAAAGACCTGATATTATGTATGAGATATGGGCTAATGCAGAGGATGAAGATATAAAGCTTGAAAATGTTATGCAGTATGGAGGGCAGGAGCTTAAGGATGTTGACGATTTTATAAGTGACTGGATAGGATATCTCGGAACAAAAAAGGGATATTTGGCGGAGAGATTGTATAAAGAAGCTGTAAATCTAAGCGATGATGTGGAGGCTAAATTCGAGAACGCTAAAAAATATGTAAACGATCATCCGGGAATATATCTTGAAATATTGAATGATTCATCGGTAAAGAGAGAACTGGCATTAAAGATTGGAATGGATGGCGTAAAGCGGATTGACAGGCAGTTTATAGTTAGAAGTAAGGTGGCTTTGAAAACAGTTGAAATTGCGAAAAATGAAGGAAAAGATTCAGAACTTATTGAGCAGCTTTATATGGATGCTTTTGAATCAGATACATGCGCCGCAAATTATTTAAGAGTTCTTATAAATTGTAAAGATAAGAATTTATCTAAGATTAAAATGAGAGAAATCATTGACAGGTATGATGGAAAAGAAGAAAAACATTTTTTTGGTGGGTATGGCGGAAAATCTGAGCTTGATAAAAATGTAATTTCAGAGAATATGATGTATATTTTGAGATTTCTGGATGGAAAATTTTTAGGAGTACTAAATAGTGGAGTCAGCAATAAAGAAGCACTTGGGTGGTCATGTACTTTTATGAAAGAAGGCTTGGCTATATATCTGCTTTATCTATTTAATGGGAAAACCATGCATTCAGGAATTAAAAAAATGCTTAACATTACAAAAAATGCATTCGGCTCTGATTATGATGATGAATCATTTTACACCATATTTTTGCTGTGGAAATCCACAACACAGATGAGTGATTCAGATAAGAAGAAAATAATAAATCATATAGATAAACTCGTTCAAAAACGTGTGACCGGCATCATGGATGCCAACAAAAGGAATTATTATGGAGAATGTGCCATGTATATTGCGGCATTGGGAGAAGTAATGAATGCAAAGCAGGATTATATGTCAAAATTTGCAGCACAGTATTCCAGAAGAAGAGCGTTTAAAGACGAATTAAAAAGCTTTGGATGGGTGAGTAAGTGATATTTAAAGTCTCTACATATCAGTAACCAAATTATATAGTATTATTCATGAAATTTGATTTTACGGATTTCATGTGTCTTCAGGGGATGAAGTGAACGAAGAATTGATAACAAAAGTTTTTTTACTAAGCAATGAAAGACAATATTATTTTCAGGAATTGGTAAGAAATATGCCGGAAGATGAGGCTGGTTTTTTAGCATTGCATATTATAAATGCTGAATTGGGAACTGACATGGAGCAAAAACTCAATAAATAGCAATAACAAAATTCTTGAAAAACTGTCGCTGTAGCGATATAATTACTTATAGAATAAAGCTTAAAAGTAATCTAAAGTTATAAAGAGGTGGCAAATGTCTAAATTACTATATCACGGTTCGGAAAATATAATAGAAAAGCCGGAATTTGGTAAAGGAGCCCGGAATAATGATTATGGAAAAGGTTTTTATTGTACGGAGAACATAGAGCTTGCAAAGGAATGGGCTTGTGCGAAGCAGAATAATGGTTATGCTAATATATATGAGTTTGAAATGGATGGACTTGATATACTTAATCTTAATTCGCCGGAGTATAATATTTTAAACTGGCTTGCAATTCTCGCAGACAATAGGACATATTGGCAGAACGGAAGCATTTCTGAACAGGCAAAAAAATATATAAAAGATAATTTTCTGCCGGATATTTCAGGATTTGATGTGATAATAGGCTATAGGGCAGATGACTCATATTTTTCATTTGCTCAGGATTTTGTTGCAGGAGTCATTTCTCTTCAGAAGCTGTCAGAAGCTATGAGGCTTGGAAAACTCGGAGAGCAGATTGTTCTTAAAAGTCCAAAGGCTTTTGACCAAATAAAATTCATTGGCTGTGAAGAGGTTGATGCAGGTGAATACTTCAATAAAAAAAGGGAAAGAGAGCGTGAAGCAAGGCGCGAGTATCGCAGAAGTAAAAGCGCACCAGCCGATGTGGATGATCTGTTTATTCTTGATATCATGAGGGAGGAAATTAAAAATGGAGATGCGCGCTTATCCGTCTGATTATCTTATAATGGCGCAGCGTATAATGGGTGATATGCTGGATTTTGCAGTAAATACCTGTGACATGGAGCTTGAAAAATTTTATGGTCTGTTTCTGATGTCAGATGTTTCCACACAGTTTCAAACAGGAAATCCGACATATATAGCCGGAAAAACAGGCTGTGAGCTTGCAAAAGAAGTGGTAGAAAAATCCGGGCTTGCCCCGATAGAACATGAGGATGAGATGTATCTGGATAAATCACCGGAATACTGGGCGGGATGGGCTTTGGCATACTACCAGTGGTATACATGCCGTACATTTCTAAGGATAAATGATGCTGCGCCAATCGGTAAGATAGTAGATATGTATTATGTTTATCATGAAATGGATATCATGCATTTTGTTGATACAATAAATGAGTTTTGGGATGAATACTATAAGGAGACCAATCTTAAACGTATCAGAAAATATTCGGGTTTATCACAAAGCGAGCTGGCAGATATGTCCGGGGTTCCGTTAAGGCAGATACAGCTTTTTGAACAACGGCAGAGAGACATAAATCACACAAGAGCCATAGATGTTGTAAAGCTGGGACGTGTTCTTGGATGCAAGCCGGAAGAGCTGCTACAGATCTGATTGTACAGCAAAGGATAATTTTGAATATTTACAGATATAAGAGGTAATCAACAATAATGGAATACGAGCACATAACCCACTCCTTTAAGCCTGTCTATGATGAAAACAGCCGGATCCTCATCCTCGGAACGCTTCCATCCGTAAAATCCAGGGAAAACAATTTCTATTACGGACACAAGCAGAACCGTTTCTGGAAGCTGCTTGCGTATCTATTGGATGAACCGGTGCCGGAGACGATAGATGAGAAAAAATATATGCTGTTAAAAAACCACATAGCCATATGGGATGTGATACAAAGCTGTGACATCAGGGGTTCGAGCGACAGCAGCATCAGAAATGTAACACCAACGGATATAAGAAAAATCCTTGAAACAGCCGATATAAAACAGGTATATGCAAACGGAAATAAAGCAGGGGCGCTTTATAAGAAATATCAGCTTCCTCTGACAGGAATGGAGGCGGTTACATTGCCGTCCACAAGCCCTGCAAATGCGGCATGGTCATTTGAAAGGCTATGCGAAGCATGGACACAGATACTTGTAAACCTTTAGAGATTTATATATAGAGGTAAAATTTACTTATGAAAACAATAGAATTTGATACACATTTTTACAAAAAGCTGTGGACACTCATGGTTCCGATAATGGTGCAGAATCTGATGCTGGCGCTGGTGGCGGTGGCAGATGCTTTCATGCTCGGAGGACTGGACCAGAACTATATGTCAGCGGTTTCGCTTGCCACACAGATACAGTTCATCCAGAACATGTTTCTATCAGCAGCTACAGCAGGGCTTGCAATACTCGGAGCGCAGTATTGGGGCAAGCAGGACATAAAGGCGCTCGATGACATATTCGCTCTTGCAATCAGGATATGTGGCATAGTATCGGTGCTGTTTTTCGTGGCATGTGCATTTTTTCCACGATATCTGATGCTTATTTTCACAAACGAGCCGGTGCTTATAGATTATGGTGTAAGCTATCTTAAAATAGCTTCTTTTTCGTATCTATTGACAGGTTTTTCGCAGTGTTATATAGTCATGATGAAGATATCAGAGCACGCGGGTACTGCGGCGGCAGTCAGCTCAATTACAGTGCTTATAAATATAATGCTCAATGCCATATTTATCTATGGTGCATTTGGCATCGAGAGCATGAATGTGAGGGGAGCGGCACTTGCCACACTCATATCAAGAGTAGTGGAGCTTATGCTTTCAATCACATTTTCGTACAGACCGGAATATATCAGGCTTAAAATCAGGGAGCTTTTTGCAAGGAACAAGGAGCTGTCAGCAGATTTTATGAAGTGCTCGGGACCGATTCTCGGAGCAAGCCTTGTATGGGGCATAGGTTTTACATCGTACTCTACATTTATGGGACACATGGGAACAGACGCGGCAGCGGCCAACTCCGTCGCAGCGGTTGTGCGTGATATCATTTGCTGTCTCAGTGCAGGTATATCAAGTGCAGCAGGCATTATGATAGGAAATGAGCTTGGCGCAGGAAATTTAAAGCGTGGAAAAGCATATGGCATCAGAATGGCAAAGCTGTCATTTTTGTGTGGCACTGTTATGACAGTGCTTATGGCAGTTTCAGCACCGGTGATTTTACATTTTGTAAAGCTCACGCCGCAGGCTGCAGAGTATCTGAAGCAGTTATTCGGTGTACTTGCCTTCTATATGATTGGACGATCGGTAAATGAAATCATCATAAACGGTGTCTTTGGTTCGGGAGGAGATACGATGTTTGATATGTACTCTCTTGCTGTGACGATGTGGGGCATAGCAATACCGCTTGCAGTTGCAGGCACATATTTTTTGAACTGGCCGGTGGTTGTGGTGTATGCGTGTACCTGCGTGGATGAGGTTGGAAAGATACCGTGGACACTCATACATTTTAAAAAATACAAGTGGGTAAAGGATTTGACAAGATAATGGAAAATGTATGAAAACAAGCGTGTGCACAGGGAGTAGATCGGATTTAGCGCTAAACTAATTTTAACAAAAAGAGGATATTGAATTGCGGCATCAGCTGTCAAGGGATAGCGTAATTTATATGAGAGGGAGTATTTCATGCAGGAAATATACAGAGTAAAGACAAGTCCGGTGGCATTATCGGACAATATGATAATAGGTGAAAAATACAGGATTACATTCCTGACAGAGGCGCTTGTCCGTCTAGAATACAGTGAAGATGGCGTATTCGAGGATAGGGCAACACAGACAGTATTGTTCAGGGATTTTCCAAAGACCGGCTATCATGTGGTGCGTAACGCTGATGGAATTGAGGTTCATACATCAATGCTGCACCTGATATATAATGAGAAGGAGTTCTCATCACACGGACTGAGTATACAGATTAAGGGAAACCTGAGCGCATATCACAGCATCTGGCATTATGGCGAGAAGGTGCATGATTTGCAGGGTACAGCGCGTACACTTGATGACGTAAACGGAGAGGTTGAGCTTGGACACGGTGTCGTTTCACGCTTTGGATATTCAATTCTTGATGACAGTAAATCACAGATTTTACTTGACGATGGATGGATTGAGCCAAGAAAAAAAGGTGTGTCTGATTTGTATTTCTTTGGATATGGACATGATTATAAACAGGCGCTCAATGATTTTTACAGGCTTTGCGGCAAGACTCCGATGCTTCCGCGATATGCACTGGGAAACTGGTGGAGCAGATATTATAAATACTCAGAAGAAAGCTATATGGAGCTGATGGACAAATTCGATGAAAAGAATATCCCATTCACGGTAGCAGTAATAGATATGGACTGGCATCAGGTTGATGTGGACCCTAAATACGGAAGCGGCTGGACAGGATATACCTGGAACAAAAAGCTTTTCCCGGATCCGAAGCGCTTTCTTGGAAAGCTCCATGACAGAGGAATGCATACTACCCTGAACGTACACCCTGCGGATGGTGTGCAGGGCTGTGAAGAAATGTATGTTGATATGGCAAAGGAAATGGGCGTGGACTATGAAAATGAGGACCCGGTTGTATGTGATCCGGCAAGCCCAAAGTTTATGGATGCATATTTTAAGTATCTTCATCATCCGAGAGAGGCTGAAGGTGTGGACTTCTGGTGGATTGACTGGCAGCAGGGCAGCAATTGCAAGGTTGAAGGATTGGATCCGCTATGGATTTTTAATCATTTTCATTATCTCGATAATAAAAGAGACGGCAGGCGTCCAATGACATTTTCGCGCTATGCAGGTCCGGGAAGCCATAGATATCCGATTGGATTTTCGGGAGATACACATATTACATGGGAGTCGCTTGATTTTCAACCGTATTTTACAACGACAGCGACAAACATCGGATATGGATGGTGGAGCCATGATATTGGCGGACATATGCTTGGCTACAAGGATGATGAGCTGACAGCCAGATGGACACAATATGGTATATTCTCTCCGATAATGCGTCTGCACAGCTCATGCAGCGAATTTAACGGCAAGGAGCCATGGCGATTTAAAAAAGAGACTGAGGAAGCGATGGAGGCAGCACTCAGACAGAGGCATTGTATGATTCCGTATCTGTATACCATGAATTATCGCAGCTATGCTGAGAATATGCCGCTGATTGAGCCTATGTATTATGAGTATCCTGAAAATGCAGAGGCTTATGAGGTAAAGAATCAGTATTTCTTTGGCAGCCAGCTTATGGCAGCGCCTGTTACAACTCCACGTATTAAGGGACTTAATGTGGCAAAAACCAAAGTATGGTTCCCGGAGGGCATCTGGTATGATATCTATACAGGCATGCGCTATGATGGTGGAAGAATGCTGGAGGTTTACAGGGATTTGAGCAGCATACCTGTGTTTGCGAAGGCTGGAGGCATACTTGTGTGTGCAGATGCTGATGAGCTTGATGCAAGATCTGTTATCAAAAATCCTGATGTATTATGTGTCAGGGTATTCCCGGAGGCTGATGGTGAGTTTGAGCTATACGAGGATGACAATGAATCCTGCGGATATGTGGATGGCAGATGTGTGACCACAGCTATGAAATATTCTGCGGATAAAGATATGTTTGTCATTTCTCCGGCAGATGGAGATACATCATTAATACCTGACAACAGAACCTATAAGCTTGTCTTTGAAAGAAGAACCGAGGCAGCAGCCGATAAGGTAAAGGTATCTGTGGATGGTAAAGAGGTATTGGCAAAGAATAAATATGATAAAGAAAACAGAAAGCTCATCGTTACTGTAAATGCATCGACAGCGAGCAAAATAAGCGTTGCAATATCGAAAGACACAGTAGCGCTTGATAATCAAATCGAAAAAAGATGCTTTGATTTCCTGAATCAGGCAGAAATAGGCTTTGTGCTAAAGGATGAAATCTACGGTCTTATTACATCTGGAAAGAAAACAACAGTGATTTTATCAGAGCTCAAGGCAAAGGAGCTTGATACAGAGCTGTATGGTGTATTGACAGAGATACTTACAGCCTGAGGCAGTCACCGGTCATACTAGGTGTGACCGGTGACTTTCTTTTTTGTAAAAATAAAAAATGGATGATACTATTATAGTAAACGGAAGTTTTTTTATAAGAAACATCAGGAGAAACACTATGAACAATTGGGACAGAATGAGAGCGGGAAAGCTCTACAATGCAAACAGCACAGACATAGCAGGCTATCATGAAAGAGGAATGGGGCTGTGTGACAAATTCAACCGCACACCGATTTGGATGAAGAAGCGCAAGCAGCGTATTTTGGAGAAAATGATACCATCCGCAAAGGATGGTGGCGCATGCATCTTTGCACCATTTTACTGTGAGTATGGTGTAAATATCCACTTTGGCAAGGGCTGCTTTGTAAACTACAAATGTACATTTCTGGATTGCGCACCGATTGAGCTAGGTGACGGTGTATGGATTGGAGCAAATGTCACTATTGCGACACCTTGCCATCCGTTTTTGTCAGAGGAGCGTCTGCCGCAGGAATATCCGGACGGCTTCCATGACCTTGAATATGCAAAGCCTATAAGGATTGGTGACGGAAGCTGGATATGCTCGAGTGCTACAATCTGTGGCGGTGTCACAATCGGAAAGAACTGCATAGTGGCAGCAGGTGCGGTTGTAAACCGCGATATACCCGATAACTGTATCGCAGCAGGTGTGCCGGCAAGGGTGTTGCGCAAGCTTGACGAGCAGGATCGCATGAATGTGTGGGACACTTACATGAAAAATGAGGTGCCGTTGTCGCAGAGGGAAAGAGAGAGGTAGTTATTGACCAACATACCAATAAATGGTACTATGGTAATAACAATGAAACAACTCGAAACTATATAATGATATAAAGGTCAAAATGTATTTTGACCCTTATATCATATAATTCAAGGGAGGATTATGCAATGGGAAATTCATATAAGAACTGTAAAATACAGGACAACACAGCAGAGCTGATCTACGAGAAAGGCAGTCTGTTTGTTACCATATTTGAAAACAACATAGTGCATGTTGCACAAAAACCCGGCATCGAAAGTGTTGCAATAGAGGAGGGCTTTATTCCGAAGGCCGCCACACCGAACGTGATCTGCAAGGATACGTCTGATGCCAAGGGAACCGCAGCAGAAGCCGGTGTAAGCGATGCAGCAGTTAAAGCAGTCATAAGTGCAAGGGATATTACTGTATATGTGAAGGATAACGAGAAGCTTGATATTTATTACAAAGGGAAGCTTGTGCTTTCAGATTATGAAAAAGCACGCAAAAAGAGTGAGAAGAATCCGTACGAGGATCTTGCCATCGCAGAGCTTGAGGGGCATACTGTCGGAAAAGATGAAGAAAAAACTGACTCTGTTACCATCATCAAAAAGCTTGGAAAGGATGATGCTATTTACGGTCTGGGAGATAAGCCGGGATGCCTCAACAAGCGTGGATATTCATATGTAAACTGGAACACAGATGATCCTGCGCCACATGTGGACAGCTTCAAATCGCTGTACAAATCCATACCGTTTTTTATCGTGCTTGGCGATGAATATTGCTATGGAATTTTTGCGGATAATACCTACAAGACAACCTTTGATTTCGGTTATGAAAACACAGATTACTATTTCGTCGAGCATGAGAAAGGTGAGCTGGACTACTATTTTATGCCGGGAAATGATATGGCAGAGGTGGTAGGACTTTATACATCACTGACAGGCACCACACCGCTTTATCAGAGATGGATATACGGCAGTCATCAGAGCCGCTGGGGCTATTACACACAGGATGAGGTGCTTGATATAGCTGACAAATTCCGCGAGCTTGATATCCCATGCGATGTGATACATATGGATATCGATTACATGAACGGCTACAGGGTATTCACCTTTGATGACAAGAAATTCCCGGATGTAAAGGGCCTTTCAGAGAAGCTTGCTGACAGGGGGGTAAAGCTCATATCCATCATTGACCCGGGTGTGAAGAAGGATGAGGACTACTTCATGTACAAAGAGGGTATGGAGATGGATGCATTTGCACATGATACAGATGGCAGTGTATATGAAAATGCTGTCTGGCCGGGAACATCGGTATTTCCGGATTTCACAAAGCAAAGCGTCAGAAGCTGGTGGGGAGACAAGACAAAGATACTTCTCGAGCACGGTATCAGTGGCATATGGAATGATATGAATGAGCCTGCAAGCTTCAACGGACCACTGCCGGATGATGTGCAGTTTGAGTATGGAGCGCATGAAAAGGTTCACAATATTTACGGGCATTTTATGGCAAAAGCCACATATGAGGGACTTGCGAAAAATGATGGTGGAAAACGTCCGTTTGTACTTACCAGGGCTGCATATGCCGGAAGCCAGAAATACTGCGGTGGCTGGACCGGAGATAATCACAGCATCTGGGCGCATATAGCACTTTCACTCGAGCAGGTGTGCAATCTGTCAGTCAGCGGACTTGCCATGTGCGGCAGCGATATAGGCGGTTTCGGAAGTGATACTACACCGGAGCTTCTTGTCAGATTTTATGAGGCAGCAGTATTTGTGCCGTTTTTCAGAAATCATTCAGCAATGGGAACACGCAGACAGGAGCCTTGGCAGTTTGACGAGACTACGATAGATGCAGTCAGAAAGACAGTAAAGCTCAGATACAGATTTATCCCATATATATATGATCTGGCACATGAGTGTGAAAAGACAGGAGCACCTATCGTGCGCCCGCTCGTATACGAATATCCTGCAGATAAGCATGTGAGAAATATTTCCGATGAATATATGCTCGGAAGCTTTGTACTGGTTGCACCTGTGATCGCACCGGGCAAGGAGGCAAGAGAGGTTTATCTGCCTGACGGCGACTGGTATGATTACTACACAGGCGAAAAATACAGTGGCGGTAGATATATTTTAGCAGATGCACCACTTGATAAAGTACCAGTCTTCATAAAAGCAGGAGCCATTATCCCTGTTGCAGACGGAGAAATCCGCTCCACAGAGGACATTACAGAGGATAAGATCAGCATACTGACATATCCGGGCAAGGGCAGCTTCGTGCATTATCAGGATGACAATGAGACGTTCGCATACAGAGACGGTGCGTATAATGCTGTTGAGTATACCCTGGATGGGGATAAGCTTGAGAAGAAAGTGTTGCATAAGGGATTGTAAAAATACATAACCTTAAATTTAAAATTCAATATCAACCTCAACAGGGCAGTGGTCTGAACCGAGCACATCGGTATGGATCGCTGCCTTTTGCAGTTTATCATTGATGCGCTTTGATGTGATAAAGTAGTCGATACGCCAGCCTGCGTTCTTCTCGCGTGCCTTAAAACGGTATGACCACCAGGAATATATACCCTCGGCATCCGGATAAAAATATCTGAAGGTATCGGTAAAACCGGAACCTAAAAGCTCCGTCATTTTAGCACGTTCCTCATCTGAAAAACCTGCATTCTTGCGGTTGGTTTTTGGATTTTTCAGGTCGATTTCATTATGTGCGACATTCAGATCACCGCACAGTACGACAGGCTTTTGGGCATCAAGAGCCTTAAGGTATTCACGGAAATCATCCTCCCACTGCATACGGTACGGCAGCCTTTTCAGCTCATTCTGTGAGTTTGGAGTATAGCAGGTTACGAGATAGAAATTGTCATATTCGAGTGTGATGACACGTCCTTCCTTATCATGCTCCTCAATGCCTATGCCGTAAGATACTGATAATGGCTCATTTTTTGCGAAAATGGCTGTGCCGGAATAGCCTTTTTTCTCGGCGTAATTCCAGTACTGGTGATAGCCCGGCAGGTCAAGGTCAATCTGTCCCGCCTGTAGCTTGGACTCCTGTATACAAAAGAAATCCGCATCTATACTGTTGAAAAAATCAAGGAAACCTTTCTGGACGCATGCGCGCAGTCCATTTACATTCCACGATATAAATTTCATGTCTTAGTCCTCCATATCATTGCAATCTCCTAATAAAAAAATCGCATTTTCTTTTTGGCAATTTTACTACAAAATCGCATTTTTTAAAAGAGGTTTGTATCTGCAGATTGAACTTTTTCCATAAAATACGTATAGAGGAAGAAAATACGCAAGTAAATTTTCCTTACAGCACATCGCTTCCATCAGGAATCTTTGAGATGATAGTTCTGTTAATCCTGATTAAGAATAATGTCGAAACAGTAAAGGATATCACCTCTGCTATCGGGAAAGCCCACCATACAGCGTGAAGTCCACCAAGCTTTGAAAGGATGTATGCTGCCGGGATTAAAACCACAAGCTGACGCATGATTGATACGATCATAGAAAAGACAGCTTTTCCCAAAGCCTGGAATACTGTGCCGACGATAATACAAAACCATGCGATGAGGAAATGCACACCGATTATTCTGAGCGCCGGAACACCGATTTTGAGCATATCGTCAGAGGCGCTGAACATTCCAAGAAGCACATGTGGTATGAACTCAAAGCAGGCAAAGCCAACGAAGAGCAGACAGAATGCGGTTATCAGGCTGACCTTTATTGTCTTAACCATACGCTTTCTGTTCTGTGCACCGTAGTTGAAGGCGATGATAGGTGTGATTCCGTTGTTCAGTCCGAATACAGGCATAAAGAAGAAGCTCTGCAGCTTGAAATAAACACCGAAAACAGCAGCGGCAGTCGATGAAAAGCCGATAAGTATTCTGTTCATGGAATATGTCATTACTGAGCCTATAGACTGCATGATGATCGACGGAATACCAATAGCATAAATGGTTCCCATGATTTTGAAATCCGGGCTGTAGCCCTTGAAGCTCAGCTTGATATCATGATTGAATTTGTGGTTGCAGACAAAAGCAACAACGGCGGCCACGCACTGTCCCACAACGGTTGCCACAGCAGCACCGGTAGCACCGAGCTTAGGGAAGCCAAGCAGTCCAAAGATCATGATAGGATCCAGAATGATATTTGTGATGGCACCGCAAAGCTGTGAGGTCATGCTGAAAATAGTTCTTCCTGTCGAGGTAAGCACCCTCTCAAAAAAGATTTCGGCAAAAATACCAAATGAAAAAATCATAACAGTACTCAGGTAGCTCACACCCATATCCATGATTTCGACATCAGCATTTCCAATCTGACTCATGTAAAAAGGCTTTACGATTGTAAGTCCGAGAATCAGAAATATTACGTAGCTGAATGCATATAGTACGGCACCGTTGATGCCGATTTTGTTGGCATCGTCGTATTTATGGGCACCGAGTGACTTTGACAGCAGTGCGTTTACACCTACACCTGTACCGGTTGCGACAGCGATGATGAGTGTCTGCAAAGGGAAGGCAAGTGAAACTGCCGTGAGTGCGTTTTCGGACAGCTTTGCAACGAAAATACTGTCCACGATGTTGTATAGAGCCTGTACGAGCATGGAAATCATCATAGGCAAAGACATGTTAAAGACAAGTCTGCCGATAGGCATGGTTCCCATCTTGTTCTCTGTTACAGGGGCTGAATTTGTTTCCTGACTCATAATTCCTCCTATTGTAAATGATTGTAATTTAAACTTCCGGCATTATATATGTAGGAAGCTTTAGTTATTAAAATTAAAATCACCGGTAGATTAGCCGGTGTTTAAAATGTGCAACAAAGCGCCAATTACATATAATACCATGACTGCAGAATACTTTCAAGGTATTATATAACTGTTAAATCATATCATAATAGTTAATGAAAAAATGCCTCAAAAAGTATAGCATTGCAGGGTATAAAATACAATAACCGCTTGACAAAATGACAGAGAGATATATAATTAGTTCAAAAATGAATAATTCAAAAATGTACAACAAAGCAGTAAAATAAGAAAGGGAAAGAAGGAATATCACATATGAAATTTAACTTTGAGTTTGCAGAGAAGATTTCGCGAACCTACAGCGATGAGTGCAGACCACTGTGCCATGAGCTAAAGCTTCCGCAGACAGCCTTTGATATACTCATGTTTCTGGCGAACAATCCGGAATATAAGACGGCAAGGGATATAGTTGAAATAAGAAAAATCAAGGCAAATCTTGTGTCTGTAAATGTTGATAAGCTTGTGAATGAAGGCTATCTGGAGAGAAAACCTGTGGAAAATGATAGGAGGAAGACGGAGCTTGTCTGTACAAAAAAGGCCGGGACTGTCATTGAAAGAGGAAGGCGCATACAGCAGCAGTTTACAGCAAATCTATTTGCAGGGATAGATGAGGAGCAGAAAAAGCAGCTGACGATTGTTATGGAACAGCTTGAGAATAATATGGATGAAATAATCAGGAGGAAATCACACAAATGAGCACATTAATAACTATAATAGTAACATTTTTTGCCGGTATGGGCGCAGGCCTTGGAACCGGCTTTGCTGGACTAAGCGCAGCAGCAGTAATAAGCCCTATGCTCATTACATTTTTGGGAATGGACCCTTATATGGCAGTGGGAATAGCCCTGTCGTCTGATGTACTTGCCAGCGCAGTGTCAGCCTATACATATGGAAAGAACAAGAACCTTGATGTAAAAAACGGGCTTATAATGATGGTCATGGTTTTATGCTTCACGGTTGTCGGAAGCTATGTATCAAGCCTTGTGCCGTCAGCAACAATGGGCAGCTTTTCGGTATTTATGACATTTTTACTCGGAATCAAGTTTATAGTCCGTCCTGTCATGACAACAAAGGAGGCCATGCAGGGAGTTTCAGCTAAAAAGAGAGCTATCCAGTCAATCATCTGCGGTGTGCTTATCGGATTTATCTGTGGCTTCATAGGTGCGGGAGGCGGTATGATGATGCTCCTTATCCTCACATCAGTGCTTGGCTATGAGCTTAAGACTGCAGTCGGAACGAGCGTATTTATCATGGCATTTACAGCCTTTACAGGAGCTGCCTCGCACTTTGCCATCGGTGGAAAACCGGACTGGTTTGTGCTGATTTTATGTATTGCATTTACACTCCTTTGGGCGAGAATTGCAGCGGTCTTTGCAAACAAGGCATCCGCAAAAACCTTAAACCGTGCCACAGGTATTGTGCTTGTAATACTTGGCATCGTGGTATTTGCATTTTCACTTCTGAGCTGATTTATCCTTTCGGTAATTATAAAATATTTATTAAAAAAATATAAACGCGCAGCTCAAAACTTTATCACTTTAGTTATGGCTTATCAAGTGGGAAAATAAATAATTAGTGGAACATCTCTACAATAAATACCGCCACACAGGAAGCCACGGCCACGGTTGTAAGCCCCTTGCCCTTTAATGCAAATATCACTGCCGCGATAAGTCCTGCTGCTGCACCAACCCACCAGTTAGTAGCATAAAACACTGCCGGAATAGTCATGGCGGTTAAAACTGCATACGGAATATAGTATAGAAAAGATCGCACGAAGCTGTTGTTGATCTTTTCTTTTATTACGATAAAAGGAATAACGCGGATCAGATATGTGGAGCCCGCGAGTATGAGTAAATATATAAAAAATACACTGTTTTTCATTATGTAAAATCTCCTTATACGCTTATTATCAAATATTTAATAAATCATTCCTTATCAGTATCATCTGCAACCGGAAACAGCAGCGAACCGATAACTGCAGCCACAATGGCTACAACAGTGATGGTGATACCGCTTGAAATCCTTGACAAAAACGGTACGTAGTAAAACATGCAGCTAAGCACGAGTGCAAGCAGCACAACAAACACGACTGCACGCGATTTCTTCATCTCAGGAACCACGATAGCCACGAACATGCCATAAATAGCAAGACTCAGCGCACTCATAAGCCTATCCGGCAGAATGCTTCCCAGTATAGCACCTATCAGCGTACCGACAGCCCAGCCGATGTATGGAAGAGTTGACAGCCCTGCAAAGAAGCTTCTGCTCACAGAATCCTCCTGGCTTGCCACGGCAAAAATCTCATCAGTCATCATAAAGCCGAGTATCCATCTTGAAATTCCGCTAAATCTGGAATCAGCCTTCTGACCAACCGAAATCGACATAAAGGAATATCTTATATTAATAGTAATCTGCGAAATAAGCATCTGGAAATACTGTCCCGGATGCATCATAATTCCGATGCCTGCAAACTGTCCGGCAGATGTGACAGTGGTCATCGAAATGAGCACAGCCTGCCACCAGGATAGTCCATATGACACCGCCATAATTCCAAAAGTAAATGAAACTGACAGATATCCCAGCGCAATCGGGATTCCTGCTGTCAGTCCTCGTTTATAGTTTTCCATTCTAAATTCTCCTTAGCATAATACAACAACATGTTATTCTAGCACAAATTTTATGAAAATGCACTTTCAAATTGTTTTTGGAAACTACACCTGACTTTAAAATTATGATAAAATAATACAATTAGAGGAAAAAGGTGTTATCGATGCATGCAATTCGATGTATACCTTACTGAACCACATATAAACAAAAATAGAGGAATGGTAAAATGAAGGTTGTAGTAGCAATTGATTCATTCAAAGGAAGCATGACAAGCATGCAGGCAGGGATGGCATGCAAAGAAGGCATATTGGCGGCAATGCCGAAAGCAGATGTGGTGGTCAGACCACTTGCAGATGGTGGCGAGGGGACAGTAACCGCTTTGGTAGAGGGCATGAATGGCACATATGAACATGTTGATGTAACAGGACCGATGGGACAAAAGGTGCACGCAACATATGGAGTACTTGAGGATGATACGGCTGTTATGGAAATGGCAGAAGCGTCGGGGATCACACTTGTTGAAGGTAAACCTGATCCATGGAAAGCGACCTCATTGGGTGTGGGAGAGATGATATTGGATGCCGTGCACAAGGGCTGTCGGAATTTCATAATCGGAATAGGCGGAAGCGCAACCACTGAGGGCGGCATAGGAATGCTGTCGGCGCTTGGCTATGAGTTTTATGATGAGGATGACAATATTCTTCCACCGGTATTTGGCTCGCTTGCAAGGGTAAAAAAGATAAAGGCTGATAAGGTTCCTTCAGAATTGAAGCAGTGTCATTTCAAAATAGCATGTGATGTTACTAATCCACTGTGCACAGAGCAGGGCTGCGTATACATTTTTGGAAAGCAAAAGGGCGTACAGGAGCATGAAAAGGCACAGATGGATAAAATGATGAGACAGTATGCAGACTGTGTTGAGGAGTATGCGGGAAAAAGATTTAGCGAGACACCAGGAGCAGGCGCTGCGGGAGGTCTTGGCTTTGCGTTTCTTTTTGGACTTGAGAACGTGGAGCTTAAATCCGGCATAGATATAGTGCTAAACGCAATACAGTTTGACAAGGAACTGAAAAATGCCGATATCGTAGTGACCGGAGAGGGCAGGCTTGATGGACAGAGCGCCATGGGAAAGGTGCCTGTCGGAGTGGCAAAAGCAGGCAGAAAAAACGGCTGTAAAGTAATCGCACTTGCAGGGAGTGTCACTGACGATGCAGTGGCATGTAATAAAGAAGGCATAGATGCGTTTTTCCCTATTATAAGAGAGGCAACAACGCTTAACGAGGCTATGGATATCAAAAATGCTCAAAAAAACATGAAAAATACCGCACAACAAGTTTTTAGGCTTATTGACATCAGCTCGCTTATGGAATAATATATGTTAGTAAAATTATGCGTGGTGCAGGGCATGGGTGAGACATAAAAGCCCTGTATATCATAGAATATTTCAATAAAAAAGGAGAAAAGCAATGGCTAAGGAGAAAAAATTAGTAGAGGCCATCACTTCCATGGAGGAAGATTTCACACAATGGTATACAGACGTTGTGAAGAAAGCAGAGTTGATGGATTATTCATCTGTAAAGGGATGCATGATCTTTAAGCCCAATGGTTATGCCATCTGGGAGAATATACAGAAAAATCTCGATGCAATGTTCAAAGAGACAGGTGTAGAGAATGTATACATGCCAATGTTCATTCCGGAGAGCCTGCTCCAGAAGGAAAAGGATCACGTAGAGGGCTTTGCACCTGAGGTCGCATGGGTCACACAGGGCGGACTTGAGACACTTCAGGAGAGACTTGCAGTAAGACCTACATCAGAGACACTTTTCTGCGAGCTTTTCAGCAAAACAGTACAGTCACACAGAGACCTTCCAAAGGTATATAACCAGTGGTGCTCAGTAGTGCGCTGGGAGAAGACAACACGTCCATTCCTCCGCTCATCAGAGTTCTTATGGCAGGAGGGACATACTGTTCATGCAACAGCCGAGGAGGCAGAGGCACGTACAGTACAGATGTTAAACATCTATGCGGATTTCTGTGAGAAATACCTTGCAATCCCTATGGTAAAGGGAAGAAAGACAGACAAGGAGAAGTTCGCCGGAGCAGAGGCTACATATACAATAGAGGCTCTCATGCATGACGGAAAAGCACTCCAGTCAGGAACCTCACACAACTTTGGTGACGGCTTCCCTAAGGCCTTCGGCATCCAGTACACAGACAAGGACAATAAATTACAGTACTGTCATGAGACATCATGGGGCGTTTCAACACGTCTTATCGGAGCTATCATCATGGTTCACGGAGATGACTCAGGACTCGTGCTTCCACCAAAGATTGCACCAACACAGGTTATGGTCATTCCAATCCAGCAGCAGAAGGACGGCGTCCTTGACAAGGCATACGACCTCAAGGACAAGCTCTCAAAGGATTTCCGCGTGAAAATCGATGCAACCGACAAGACACCTGGCTGGAAGTTCGCAGCACAGGAGGTTCAGGGAATCTCAACACGTATCGAGATTGGACCAAAGGATATCGAGAAAAACCAGTGCGTTATCGTCCGCCGAGACACAAGAGAGAAAATCGTTGTCTCACTCGATGAGGTAAATGAGAAGCTCGCAGAGGTACTTGAGACAATGCAGAATGACATGCTCGAGAAGGCAAAGGCATTCCTTGCAAGCCATATAAACGATGCACACGACTACAATGAGTTCAAGGCAATCGCAGAGACAAAGCCGGGCTTTATCCGTGCTATGTGGTGTGGAGACGAGGCCTGCGAGAACAAAATCAAAGAGGACACAACAGTTACAAGCCGTTGTATGCCATTTGGTGACCAGGAACAGATTTCCGACGTATGCGTATGCTGTGGAAAGCCGGCGCATAAGCTCGTATACTGGGGTAAGGCATACTAAATTCGCGCCTACGAGAGTTTATTTCGCGAATTAATCATTACTTTTGTATATTATTATGATAAACAGCTCGCCGGAGGGGCGCATTGACGCAGTATACGACTGTGGCGCATGCTCGATTTACGACGTGTCGTGTGTGAGAGTTAATGCCACCTGCGGCTGAAGCTGGCGCAAAAAATACTCGTTCAAGCGTAAGCGCGTTTGATTTTTTAGCGCCTAATAAGCTCTGCCGCAGGAGGTATTTACTCTCACCAGACTAAGGAGTTATGAGAGCATGTGTCACAGTTGTATGCTGTGGCAATGTGCCCCTTTGGCGAGCGTCATTTAGAATAAAAAAGGAGAATCCAACGATGCGCATAGATTTACCGCAGAATGTCAACTTCATAATAGACACGCTCTACGAGCATGGCTTTGAGGCATATGCGGTAGGTGGATGCGTGCGTGACAGTCTCCTTGGCAGGACACCGCAGGACTGGGATATCACCACATCTGCAAAGCCTGCGCAGGTCAAAGCGATATTTGACCATACGATAGACACAGGTATCCAGCATGGCACAGTCACGGTCATGCTGGAGCATGTGGGCTATGAGGTCACCACCTACAGGATAGACGGAGAGTACGAGGATGCACGCCATCCAAAGGAGGTCACCTTTACCTCCAATCTGAAGCTTGACTTAGAGAGGCGCGACTTCACAATCAATGCTATGGCATATAATCATAGGATGGGGCTTGTCGATGAATTTGACGGCATAGGAGATTTAAAAGCACATGTGATCAGATGTGTAGGCTGTGCGCACGACAGGTTCAGTGAGGATGCACTCAGGATGTTTCGTGCGGTGCGATTTGCAGCCCAGCTTGGCTTTGATATAGAGGCACAGACTAAAGCAGCCATAAAAGAGCTTGCCCCTGCCTTGTCAAAGGTCAGCGCAGAGCGAATTCAGGTGGAGCTTGTGAAGCTTCTGACATCAGACCATCCGCAGATGATGAGAGATTTGTATGAGCTTGGACTCACAGCGGTATTCATGCCGGAGTTTGATGTGATGATGCAGACACCTCAGCACAATAAGCACCATATGTACAGTGTCGGCGAGCATACGCTTCATACCTTGGAGCATGTGCGAGCGGACAAAATCCTAAGGCTTACCATGCTGCTTCATGATGTGGCAAAGCCTGTGTGCATTACGACAGACGAGGAAGGCCAGAATCATTTCAAGAAGCATCCGGTTGTGGGAGCTGATATGACAAGAAAGATACTCAGGCGCCTTAAGTTTGATAACAGGACTACAGACTGCTGTTTTAAGCTCGTAAAAGAGCATGATGACCGTCCGACCATCACGGAGCGCAATGTAAGGCGTGCCATGAGCCGCATAGGAACAGAGCTTTTTCCGCTGTTGTTTGAGGTGAAAAGAGCCGATACACTCGGACAGAGCATGTATAGGCGCGCAGAAAAGCTTGAATACATCGCAGAATATGAGCGAGTATACAGGAAAATCCTCGCAGACCACCAGTGTGTATCCAAAAAGGAAATGAAAATAAATGGCAGCGACCTGATTAAAATGGGAGTAGAGCCGGGACCGAAGCTTGGCGATATCCTGGACAGGCTTTATGAGCAGGTGCTTGATGACCCATCGCTCAATGAAGCACAAAAACTTAAAGAGCTTGCGAATAAAATAATAACCTCTCTCATATGATTAAAAAGCATCTGAATAGTTATGATGCATTAATCATATGAGGGGGGATTTTTTTGTATAATCAGCCGGAAGTGGCTTTGGAAAAATATGAGCTTACAGTAAGCAGGATAATAAAGGGCAGAGGAGCATATATATGTGACACAGGCATCGGGCAGAAGCTGCTCGTGCCGTACAGAGGGCATGAGCAAAGGGCATGCACCCTGCGGGATACGCTGGCATTTATCCAGAGAAACGGTATGGATGTGGAGCAGATATCACAGACAAAGGAGCAGTGTATCATATCGCGAGATAACTGTGAGGACGCATACATATTGAAGGATTACAGAGCAGGCAGAGAGTGCAGCACGGACAGCATAGATGATATGCGTGGCGGCAGCAGGGCATTAGCGCAGCTGCACAATATATTGGAAAAGTATCCTCTGCCTTCGGATATTGAGGTAGAAAGCCTGCATGAAAAAGCTCAGCGAAAATGTGCGCAGATAGTAAAGCTTAAAAACTACATACTGCGTCGCAGCAAGACAAATGCTTTTGAGCATCTGTTTTATGAATGCTATGAGAGATTCTTAGAGCAGGGGAAGAAATCGGCGGAAATATTGTGTGAGCTGGAAAATAGTAAAACGTTGGTTCCGACATACTGTCACGGAGCCTTCAACCAGCACAATGTCGTGTATACACAGTCCGGAAGATGGCTCCCTGTCAATTTCGAGACCATGCATCCGGGATATCCGGAAACTGATCTTGCGGAGTACATGCGCAAGATGCTCGAAAAAAATCACTGGGATACAGCGGTTGCAGATGCAATTCTTGACAGCTATTGCAGCGTAAGAAGTCTTGATGATACATCAATGAGACTGCTTCAAGCACTGCTTTTGTTTCCTGAAAAATTTTGTAAGCTCTGCAATCACTATAGCAACTCGCGCAAGTCATGGGTATGCGACCGTGATGTGGATAAGCTTGCACAGCTCATACAGCTAAGCGGGGAGCGCGAGGAGTATCTGCATGCCATAGTGTAAACAGTAATGCATATATATAGTGAATTTAATTGAAAAGTAAATGACTATACGATATATTATTATTGTGGAAAGTCTGTTAAGAAAAGTTCAGACATACATCACTGAAACCGACAGTAAATCATCTGACAGCTCGGGATATAGTCTTATAAATAAAGATATATCAGATTATCTTTCAACATTAACCTCTTTATTAAGTTCAAAGTAAGGTTTTAAGAATGGTAAAAGTACATAAAAGCCTAGGAAATAGCGCATTTTCCTTGACAAACCCCATAAAAACAAGTATATATATTCTTGTAGGTAATTTGGGAATATAGCTCGAATTATATAAATTATGAAAATCCAGAGGAGGAATTTTATCATGAACAAAGCAGATTTAGTTGCAGCTATGGCAGAGAAGGCCGGAGTATCAAAGAAGGACGCAGAGGCATCTTTAAAGGCATTCACAGATGTTGTTGCTGAGGAGTTAAAGAAAGGCGAGAAGATCCAGTTAGTTGGATTCGGTACTTTCGAGGTATCTGAGAGAGCAGCAAGAACAGGAAGAAATCCACAGACTGGCGCTGAGATGACAATTGCAGCATCTAAGGCTCCTAAGTTCAAGGCTGGAAAGGCTTTAAAAGATTCTCTTAACTAATAAGTCAGACTATCCAGAGTAGAAGAATGGGTGAAGCCTTTAAGGCTCCGCCCATTTTTGGCTATATCCATTGAAATAAGGGTAATAGTTATGAATTGATTTATTATAGGCAAGACACAGAGGTAACAATGAGATTAGACAAATTTTTGAAGGTATCACGTCTGATAAAGAGACGTACAGTGGCAAATGAGGCATGTGACGCAGGCCGTGTCACAGTAAACGGCAGACCGGCAAAGGCATCTGTAAATGTCAAGGTCGGAGACATAATAGAGATAGCATTTGGACAAAAGACAGTCAAGGTTAAGGTGTTAAATCTCCTTGACACAACAAAGAAGGAAGAAGCAAAAGATCTTTTTGAGTATATATAGGTTATATTTTCATGAATCCCGGCATATATTTACATATGTGATTCCACAGATGGCAGCCATATGTGAGGCTGTTTTTGGGACATATAAAAAATATGTGAGGGACAGGAAATGGAAGAAATATCAGGCACAAAGAGTCATAAGCTTATCTTGAATAATCGCAGAACAGGCAGCTTTACAGGCATTTTGGATGTGCTCTCTTTTGATGTTGGAGAGATACTTTTGGAGACGGAGCTAGGCATGCTTGACCTAAAGGGCAAGGATCTTCACGTAAACAGGCTAAACCTTGAGAAAGGAGAAGCCGATATAGAAGGTGAGATAGACATGATTACGTATTCGAAGGTACCGGAGGTGTCCGGAAAAAAAGATAAAATGTTTGGCAGGATATTTAGATAAGCACCTAAGGAGGAATAATGAGTAAACGTCGTGCAAAGAGAAGGGGCGGAACTTTAAGTGTTTCTATCATAGTTATAGCATTTCTTGTGGTTATGGTAGTCCAGGTTGTGCAGCTAAAGCAGAAGGAATCTACATATGCCGCACAAAAAGCGGAGCTTGAAAAGCAGTACACTAAAGAATCGGAGCGTGCTGATGAGATAGAAAGCATGCAGCAGTATATGCAGAGTGACCAGTACATAGAGGATATAGCAAAGAGCAAGCTGGGGCTTGCGTATGACAATGAAATAATCTTCAAGGAAAAGGACAAATAATTTTTGAAGATATAGTTGCGCTTTTTCGTCAAAACCTTCATTTTTGACCACATATAATCGTTGAAAAAAGATGGAGGCAAAAAGATGAGGAGTGCAAATTTAAAAAAGGCCGTGTGGGGGCTTATGGCATTTGCATCCACACTGGTGTGTGTGATGGATTGTTATCCGCTGATACCTGCAGTGTATGGAGTTTATTGTCTGAGCAGTGGGCATACGATTATTTTTTACATAGGATTAATTATTGGAATGGGATACTTTATATCGATACCATCGATATGTAAGTATCTCTTTATTATTGCGGTGATTTACTTTGGGGAAAGGCTATTTGTGAGAAAAAGCAGTAAAAACGGATGTCTGACAACAGCCGTTGTAGCAGCTTGTGCCACGGCGGTGATGAATCTGTCGGTAACATTTCTGGGAAGGCCGGATACGGATGAGATAGTGTTGTCGGTAGCAGAGAGCCTTGTTGTGTTTTCGATGGCCTTTGTGCTTTGCAGAGCATGCGAATATTTAAGGGCTCTTGAGCACAATGAAAACCCGGTCATAGCAGGACTTCTGCCCGACAGGGAGGAGGCATTTGCCACAGCAGTTTCTGGACTTTCAGGCATTATTTCGACTGCAAATGTCATGGCTGTAAAATGTACGGCAGATAAAATCCCTGATGAGAGTGAGAAAATACAGCTTGAGGTGACAGGGAGGCTTTGTGCATGCTGTGAGGGCTGCAGTGTGTGCTGGACAAGCGGGACTTCGATTTCCGACAGTATAAAAATGCTTGCTGATGCAGTGCGCAAACGTATGAAAACAGAGGAAATTGTGCAAAACAGATATGTGGATGGCTGCCCGCACTATACGCGCATGGTGGAAGCCGCCACAGAGGCATTTGCCCGTATTGAGCTAAATGAAGCCTGGTATAGGCGTCTCACGGAAAACAGACGCGTTATAGCCGCACAGCTTGACGCTATGGCAGAGCTCATGGATAGCTGGTGCAGGGCTGAAAAATGTATTGATAAAAAAAGAAGGCTGCGTCTTTCAAGAGTTTATGTATATACAAAAGAGGCTGGTATACAGGTGGAAAATGCCCATATTTATGAGAACGCAAGGCAGCAGGTGTGTATAAAGGCAGATGTCTGCACCAAGATAGATGGTGGGATTGAAATTTCAAAATATGTGCAGGCGGTTTCACGCGCCATGGGCGTGAAGCTCAGGCAGGCACATGGGACAGTTTCAATAATATCCGATGAGAGGACATCTATTGTGCTTTACGAGGAGAATCAGTTCTATGCACTTTCGGGGGTGGCGACCAAAAAGAAGACCGGCTCTCAGGCAAATGGCGACAGCTGCAGTATGTTTCAGCTGGATGATGGCATGTATCATGTATGTGTATCCGATGGCATGGGCTCGGGCAAACAGGCGCAGGCCGAGAGCACACTGGTGGTGGATTTGCTTGAAAAGCTTTTGGAGGCCGGTTTTAGCAGGGAAAGTGCCCTAAAGCTGATGAACTCTGCCATGGTCATATCGGCGGGCGAGGAGTCCTATTCCACGGTTGATTTTGCCACAATAGACATGTACACAGGTGAGCTTGAGCTGACCAAAACAGGCGCTGCACCGTCATTTATCAAATCAGGGAAACAAGTAAGTGTTATAGAAATTGAATCACTTCCGGCGGGGGTCGATGCCGCGCAGGAGAGCAAACAATCAAAAAATACACTTCAAAGTGGCGATTTCCTTGTCATGGTGACGGATGGTGTGCTAGAATATCTGCATGTAAAGGACAGACAGGGGAAGCTTATGGATATCATAGCAGGCGTCAAAAGTGACAATGCAGGCGTGATGGCGCAGGAAATTCTGGACAGGGTGCTGCTTGACACAGGCGGATACGCCATGGATGATATGACTGTAGTTGCAATAGGAATCTGGGAAAAATAATGATTAGACGGACGAAAGATTATATTCTGGAAAACAAGATGATAAACAATCACAGCACGGTGCTTGTTGCGCTGTCGGGCGGTGCGGATTCAGTCTGCCTTCTGCTGCTTTTAAATGAGATAAAAAGACAGTGCGCAGATGAGCTTGATTTTGCGTTGGAGGCAGTGCATGTGGAGCATGGCATCAGAGGAGCCGAGAGCAGGGAGGATGCGAGGTTTGCGTCAGATCTCTGCGAGAGGCTTAACATACCGTGCCATGTGCATTCCGTGGATGTACCGCAATATGCAGCAAGTCGTGGACTCGGACTGGAGGAGGCCGCCAGGATATTGCGCTATGAAGTGTTTGAAGAGGAGGCAGGCAGATATCCCTGTGAACCGGCCAATGCATCAGATCCAAATCAGGATAACAGGAGGCAGGTAGTCGTTGCAGTTGCGCACCATATGGAGGACAACGCAGAGACAGTTCTTTTTCAGATGCTTCGCGGAAGCGGAGCGAAGGGACTATCCGGCATGCATCCGGTTTCTGTGAAGAACGGTGTCACCTATATAAGGCCGCTTTTATCAGCAACACGCGCACAGATAGAGGAATATCTAAAGGAAAACGGACAGGCTTTTGTCACCGATGCCACAAACACTGACACAGCCTACTCCAGAAATAAGCTGCGCCATGATGTGTTTCCACTGCTTTTGCAGATTAATGACAGGGCGATTGAGCATATCAATGAGAGCGCAGGACAGCTTGCGGTGATGAATGATTTTTACGAGCAGCAGCTAAAAGCGGCGTGTGACAGCATGATTTCAAAAAAAGAAGGCAGGGTGATACTTGAAATCAGCCGTTTTGAGAGTCTGCATCCGGCATTAAAAAGCGGAGTGGCGCGCGAGTGCATACATCTGGCGTCAGGGCGGCTCAAGGACATCACGAGCACACATATCGGTGCACTTGTGAAGCTTGCAGGGCAGCAGTCGGGCAGAAAAATCAATCTGCCATATGGAATTATTGCGGAAAAATCATTTGGCGAGGTGATACTCTGCGCTGGAAGGTGTGACGATGAAAAAGCAGAAATTCAAATTACGCAAAAAGAGCTTGAGGCACTGAGTGCCACGGGAGAGCAAAAAAACATAAAGCTTTCGGCAGATGGCTCGTATGTCACACTTTGTATACAAGATTTTAATGGTAAAATGGACGAAATTCCCAAAAAACCATATACGAAATGGTTTGATTATGATAAGATGAAGAAAGGCTTTGAAATAAGAACAAGAAAAGCCGGTGACTATATAATTGTGGATGACGAGGGCCATCATAAGAAGCTGAAGCAGGTATTTACAGGTGATAAAATTCCGGCACAGCAGAGAGCGGGGCTGTGGCTCATAGCCCATGAATCACTGGTGCATGCCATTATCGGATACAGATCCGGCTGTGGCGCACTTGTCACACCACAGACAGGAAAAGTACTTAAGATCACATTTTACGGAGGAAAACAAAATGGATTTTTCAAAAAAATATGATATTTCGGTTTATCTGACAGAGGAGCAGCTCAATAAGCGTATTGCAGAGATTGGAGCGCAGATCACAGAAAAATACAGGGGACAGTCAGTATATCTCATTTGCATACTCAAGGGCTCAATATTCTTTACCACTGAGCTTGCAAAGAGAATTGATTTGCCTATGACTATGGATTTCATGTCGGTATCCAGCTATGGCTCAGGCACAGAGTCATCAGGCGATGTCAAGATTAAAAAGGACCTTGAGCATTCTATCGAGGGAGAGAATGTCATCATCATAGAAGACATCATTGATTCGGGAAATACTCTTAGCAGGCTTTCAAAGCTCCTTGCCAAAAGGAACCCGAAGAGTCTCACAATCTGTACACTTTTGGACAAGCCTGAGCGCCGTGTGGTTGATGATGTAAATGTAGACTACGTGGGCTTTGTGATTCCTGATAAGTTTGTGGTAGGCTATGGCCTTGACTATGATCAGAGGTTCAGAAATCTGCCTTACATCGGCTTCGTCGAGGGCGAAATAAAATAAAAAGGAGAAGTAAATTGAATAAGCAAAAAAGCGGTATGCGCGGAATAGGCGTATACATTATCATTGTATTTGCAGTAATCTGCATCTGGTACTGGCTGAGCGCCGGGGCTACATCAAACTCTTACACACAGAGTCAGTTCGAGAAGGATCTTGACAAGAATCAGGTGAAGAGCGTAAAGGTAGTGCAAAACAGGGAGATACCGACAGGAAGTCTGGAGGTGAAGTTCAAGGATGGCACATCAAAGGTACTTTATGTATCAGATGTAAACAATATCGAAAAGATCATGACAAAAGCAGGGTATACCGACTATACAGTTGCGGATGTTCCGGCTGAGAGCTGGATTATGACACTGCTTCCGTATGTTTTGGTATTCGGAGCCATGTTTATATTTTTTGCAGTGATGAACAACAACGCAGCAGCACAGGGCGGCGGTGGCAAGATGATGAACTTCGGCAAGAACCGTGCGAAGCTCACCACACAGGAGGAGAACCATATCAAGTTTTCCGATGTAGCAGGCTTAAAGGAGGAAAAGGAGGAGATTGCAGAGATAGTTGATTTCCTTCGTGATCCTGGAAAATACACCAGACTTGGAGCAAGAATCCCAAAGGGTGTCCTTCTTGTAGGTCCTCCGGGAACAGGTAAGACTCTCCTTGCCAAGGCAGTAGCCGGAGAGGCAGGGGTACCGTTTTTCACCATTTCAGGATCTGATTTCGTGGAGATGTTCGTCGGAGTCGGAGCCTCACGAGTGAGAGATTTGTTTGAGGATGCCAAGAAAAATGCGCCTTGTATCGTATTTATCGATGAGATTGATGCAGTAGCCAGACGCCGTGGCACAGGAATGGGCGGCGGACACGACGAGCGTGAGCAGACATTGAACCAGATGCTTGTCGAGATGGATGGTTTTGGTGTCAATGAGGGCATTATCGTCATGGCAGCCACAAACCGTGTGGATATACTTGACCCTGCTATCATGCGCCCGGGACGTTTCGACAGAAAGGTTGTAGTAGGCAGACCGGATGTGGGCGGCAGAGAAGAAATTTTAGGTGTCCATGCCAAGAAAAAACCTCTTGCAGAGGATGTAGACTTAAAGCAGATTGCACAGACTACAGCAGGCTTCACAGGTGCAGACCTTGAGAATCTGATGAATGAGGCAGCAATTCGTGCAGCGGGCGAAAACAGAGAATATATCACACAGGATGATATCAGAAAATCATTCGTCAAGGTTGGTATCGGAGCTGAGAAGAAGAGCCGTATCATCTCTGACAAGGAAAAGCGCATCACAGCCTATCACGAGGCAGGACATGCAATCCTTTTCCATCTGCTTCCGGATGTGGGACCTGTATACACAGTTTCAATCATCCCTACAGGAGCAGGCGCAGCAGGCTACACCATGCCTCTGCCTGAGAAGGATGAGATGTTCAACACAAAGGGACGTATGCTTCAGGAAATCGTAGTAGACTTAGGTGGTCGTGTCGCAGAGGAACTTGTGTTTGACGATATCACTACAGGTGCATCACAGGACATCAAGCAGGCTACAAAGCTTGCGCGCGAGATGGTTACCAAATACGGTATGTCAGACAATATCGGCCTTATCTGCTATGCCGATGATGAGGAGGAGGTCTTCATCGGACGAGACCTCGCCCATGCAAAGAACTACAGCGAGGGCATAGCATCGGCAATCGATGTCGAGGTAAAGCGCATCATCGATGAGTCATACGACAAGGCAAAGAGCATGATAGCAGAGTACCGCGATGTGCTTGACAGATGTGCAGCACTTCTTCTTGAGAAAGAGAAAATCACAAGAGATGAGTTTGAAGCACTGTTTGATGAGGACAGTAAAACAGCAGTTGGACATAATATTTAAATAACAGCTATGATTTTGTACACAATCACTATATGGAAATAATAAATGCGACTAAAGTACTATACAAATTGCATAAAAACAAACCATGATTTTTATGCAATTTGTGAACACTTATCGTCGCAATCATGATACTATAATAACCGTAAAAACCCCCCAATACATTATATAGTTTTTGCTATACCCCATAGTAAAAATACCTTCTCCTAAAAGGCAGCCGATCGTAGGCTGTCTTTTTTAATTTAAAAAAATAGTAACTATTCAGAACAATTGAGAACAAGAAAAGCTGATGCGTCATGCTTGCATGTAAGCAGCAGGTTTTCTTGTTCTCAAGGGGGCTCGAATAGAGCCACCCCCACACATATGAGCAAAATTAGCTGCGTAGCGGCGGTAAAGCACGAGTATCGTGCGGTTTTGCGAATGTGCGTGGGGGTTCTGAATAGTTAAAAAATATGCTTGCATAATCACATCTGTTGTGATAAACTATGTAAGTATCGTAATTAAATACATGGGCAGATTCCCGAGTGGCCAAAGGGGACAGACTGTAAATCTGCTGCAACTTGCTTCGATGGTTCGAATCCATCTCTGCCCATTAAAAAACCTCAAGTCGTATGACTTGAGGTTTTTGTGTTATTCTGAAATTATCATTTAATCGGCCTGCGCCCCAGTGGCGGTAAGCACAGACTCCCATGCCATCGTATCAGGCCAGTCCTTTGTATCAAAGCCATCACGGATACATCTGCTGTAGTAGTCCAGCTTGTTTCGTATCGGCGAATCATCTGTGAATCTTGCATCATCATAAATGCCGTTAATATAATCATCTATCGCGGTTCCGAATATTTCAGAGCGGTCCTCTGTTGCAAAGGTCATGCCATATGAATCAATGAAATACCCGGATATGTGGCTCGATGGATCATCCGGATTGTAGTTTGCGTAGCTATCATCATAAGAGAAGCTGTCAGGGTTAAAGCTGTTCCATTTCTCCTCAGAAAACTCGCTCTTGCCATCGTAGGTGTGTATGAATGTAAGCCTCTGGTCAATCAGATGGGAAATCTCATGGCCTACAGTGTAGCTGAAATCCCAGCTGTAGTTGCAGTTTAGAACCATCACATTGTGGTTGTTTATTATATTTACGAATCCGCTTGGCTCATTTATCATATCTGAGTGGCCTGATGAAATATCACCGCACAGATAGATTCGCATGCCTCTTATATCGCCATAACACAGCTGTGTGAAAAAGTCATCAGGGAAACAGCCAAGTATTTCCTCAAGCGCATCCAGAGCGACTGACAGCTTATCCTTGTTCTTGAATTGATGGATATCGTAGTAATCAATTCTCTTTGGTACTTCAGGCCCGAAATATATGGAAAAGCCGTATTTCTGTTCAAGCGCTGTGATACGTGCATTTATGTCGGATAAATCACCCCAGTCATATGAAGCGGTGTCAGGTATCAGAGTGACCTCATCGCCGTATGTATTGTAGTCGGAATCCTTCCCGGCTTCCTCCATAGCCTCCTGATTTTCATCGGTACTGTCAGAGGGGTCTATGGCAGAATATGGGGATACATAAGAGCCGTCATCGCGCAAGGCCTGTAGCAGTGCATCACAGTCATTGTATGACGTGATTTCGGCTTTGCTGTCATTCTTGCCCTTGTCGAGTGACCAGATGAGAATTTCAGGGTTGCACTGCGCTGTGTACAAAAGCATCATCACACAGTTTGCATCAGGCAGATATACCGAGTTGGCAGAACAGTAGGTCTTGTTATCGGCTGCCGCAGAGTCGGATGAGCTGTCGGACATTTTGCCTGTGCTTCGAGTTGTCAGGTTGTATGAAAAGGATGAACTGACACCGGTGGCGGGTGAATATTTATAGTAACTGATGATGTTGTCCGAGGATAAATCCTGGCATCGTATGAGCATGTCACCATCCTCTGCCAAAGTCACATCCACCACATCCGGCAGTGAAAAAAAGCTGTTTTCTCCATCGGATGAATGATAGTTCCAAATATTGTTGGCAGTATCTGCCTCGATTACAAAGCCCTTTGAGTCGACACATGACATGGAAAAACTTTGTCCTTCGTAGGTTGAAAGCACTGTGTTATCGTCAATCCTTATATCAGAGACTGCATATTTGTAGGTATTGGGTGTGACACCTGACACGAGAGCGTATTTTCCGTCAGCGGAGGTGGCAATCTGTGAGACATCATAATAATTGCCGGGATTCGGCACATCGCCATCATCAGAATCGGATGTATCGCAATTGTCATCATAGTCCTCAGGATTATATTTGCAGGTTTTTATCTCCTTTAAATCCTTATCATAGATTGTTGCCCTGCCGGCATCGGAATTGATGAGCCAGAGTCGGTCACCTTTTATCATGTAGTCATCACAGTCGGTTTTGTCGTGAGTAAGGCTTGCCGTGATTTCATTGGACCAGGGATTATATACATCAAATGAATACTGAACGGATTGATCATCGGTCTCTAGGATGGAATTATTGTAGCTGCCCTGTCCTACCATAAGGATGTTATCACCAAACTGTCTTGTATCATTGTACGGCCGCCCCTCAAAGGCGACATTGTGCAGGATAGACAGGTTGCTGCTTCCTTTAACACTTGTGGTATCCTCCCAAAACGCAGGGGATTTGTGCAGAATAGCCTGCTTTTGTGCGGGACTCTTGAATAGATAAGAGACATCCGAAAAAGAACAGGCTGTCATGGTGATTGCACTGAAAAATACCAGCGAATATGTAATTAAAGTAGTTACATGTTTGCGTTTGAACAATTTTGCCTCCTTTGGAAGGTGGTGTATATGCAGGCTATTCCTCAGCAGCATGTGCGGTGGAAACTCGTGCAGTAGATTCTCTTTCAATCAGCCTCGGACGTAGCTGTGTGCGGCTGATTGGAATATGGTGAATGAGCGAATTCAATATAATATATGCACAGCGGCCCAGATCATTACGCTCCTGTCTGATAGTGGTAAGAGGAGGGGTAAGGGCTGCGGCAAACTTGACATCGTCAAAGCCTACCACACTTATATCATTTGGCACATTGAAGCCGTGCAGCTGGCACTCTAAGATAACACCCTTTGCAATAGTGTCGCTTCCGCAGAGGATAGCGGTGGCACCTGCTGCAATAAAATTTGAAACGTAATACTGTGCGGTTTCAGGAATATAGTAGCCGTGTCCCATGAGCTCCGGGTAGATTTCAAGACCGGCATCGCGCATAGAGTTTTCAAAGGCTTCCTGACGCTGATCTGAAACCAGGGAAAAAAGAGAACCATTGATAAAGGCAATCTTTTTATGACCCAGATTGTGCAGATGCTTTACAGCCATGTCAATGCCCTCGTAGCTGTCGGTGCCTACATAGGCTACATTGGGATTGTTTTCTATATAGTTATCAAACAAAACGGTAGGCATTGTAGTATTTTTGAGCTGCTGCATCCATTCATCGTGAAGAGCAAAACCTACCAGAAATGCGCCACAATAGCCATTCTTTAATATATATGTATCATATTTTTCTTCTGCCTGAAGCTGAGGTGTGACAGGGATGATGTCCACGTCCCATTTGTGCTTAAAAGCATTCTGTTTGAAACCAAGCACTACATCATATCCGAACTCATCGATAGACTCGTAGTTCATATTTTCAATAAACAGAGCCAGCTTGCGGTTTTCTACCTTTCTGGAGCGCTTTGTGCTGTAGCCCATTTCGACAGCAGTGTCTAAAACTGTCTGACGAAGCTCCTCACTTATATCGCTGGCACCATTTAATCCCTTTGAAACAGTGCTGATTGACACACCCAGCCGGGCGGCAATATCCTTAATAGTAGCCATAGTATTTGTCCTTTCTTATGTGATAATTAAATTATACATTTACTATCAGAAATAGGCAATATTTTCTGTAATAAATTTTTCGAAAAAAATCTTCGAAACTGTGGTAATAACTACCAAAAAATGAATGTAAATTACGTGAAAAATGGCAAAAATGAGTTTAAAACCACTAAAAAGATTGACAAATCTGACAATAGGAAATAAAATAATCTCAGATACGAAAAAAATAGAAAATTTTAGGAAAGAGGAATGGTAATTTGGAGGCCAGAGAAAATCTCAGAGGCTCCGGAATACTTCTTTCAATCTCGAGTCTGCCGTCACCATATGGTATAGGTACTCTTGGGAGAGAGGCTTACAATTTTGTTGATCTCCTTGGTGATTTGAAACAGAAGTACTGGCAGGTTCTTCCGGTAGGCCCCACCATATTTGGCGATAGTCCATATCAGCCATCATCAGGCTGTGCGGGCAATATCTATTTCATAGATTTAGATAAGCTGGTAGATGAGGGGTTGTTAGAGAAGGAAGAGATCCTGGAGTATAACTGGGGCACAGACGAATCAGAAATTGATTATGCAGCATTGCATCAGAACAGATGCAAGATTTTACAAAAAGCGTTTGAAAGATTTGATACAAATGCACAAGAGTTTCAGGATTTTGTAAAAAAACAGTCGGAGTGGCTTGAGCAATATGCATTATTTATGACACTGAAAACCGACAATTTATACAAAAATTGGAGCGAGTGGCCAAGCGAGTATAGAAATCCGCAAACGGTTGCGCTTGAAAAGTACCAAAAAAAGAATTATAATACAATTACTTTTTGGAAGTTCTGTCAATATAAATTCTTCGAGCAATGGGAGGATTTAAAAAATTATGCTAACTCAAAAGGTGTCTACATAATAGGCGATATCTCATTCTATGTAGGATATGACAGTGTAGATGTGTGGGCAGAGAGACAACTCTTTATGATGAGCGCAAACGATACACCAGAGTATGTTGCAGCTGCCGGTCCTGATAAGTATTCAGAGAGCGGACAGGTGTGGGGCAATCCGATGTATGACTGGGATGCCATGAAGGAGGACAACTTCTCATGGTGGAGAAAGCGAATGCGTGTATGCAGAGAACTTTTTGATATTGTCAGGATTGATCATTTCGCAGGAATTGTGAAAGCATATGCGGTACCGTACGGACAGGATAAGAGCCTATCCGGGAAATGGTTCAAGGGACCGGGACGCAGGCTTGTCAATGCAATTAACGAAGAGCTTGAAGGGGTTAATGTAGTGGCTGATGATTATACATCAGCAAGCCTTTTACCGAGAGTGAAAAAGCTCCTTGCAAAATCGGGCTGGATGGGAACTAAGGTCATGATGTTCGCTTTTGATGGTGATCCGACAAACGAATATCTGCCACACAATTATACCGATTCACATGTAGTTGCATATATTGGCACACATGACAATGAGACGATAGTTGGTTCATTCAGTGACAAGACAGATTATGAGCTTGCTTATATGTATGAGTATCTGAATATTGAAAATAAATCACAGGTTCCAAATGCTCTTATCAGGGAGCTGTATCACAGCACCGCAGAGCTGGCGATAGTCCAGATGCAGGATATATTAGAGCTTGGAAATGAGGCAAGGATGAATTATCCTTCGACAGTCGGACATAACTGGAGATGGCGTATGACAAGTAAGCCACACAGATTGGACAACGAAAAGATAGCCTGGATTAGAAACATTGCGGTGGTTTACCGCAGATAATTAATTTGATATAAGTTGCACGGCAATTTATATATATACTTTTTTACATTTTATATTCAAAAAGGAGAGGAAGATATGAAGAAGAAAGTATTAGCATCTTTACTTTGCGCATCTATGGTAGCAACAATGTTTGCAGGATGCGGAAGCAGCAATGGAAATGGAACAGAGAAAGCCGACAAGAAGGCCGGCGGTAAGGAGACCATTACAGTAATGGGACCTTCAGAGGATTTAGATGATGCACAGGGCGCTTGGCTTAAGACAGAGTGCGAGGCATTCGCTAAGGCAAATCCTGATTTCAACATCAAGTTCAAGTATGTTACATCATCTGAGTCAGACGCAAAGGATGTTGTTACAAAGGATCCTAAGGCAGCAGCTGATGTTTACATGTTTGCAAACGATCAGCTTGAGCCATTAATTAAGGCAGATGCTATTGCCAAGTTAGGCGGAGATACAGCAGAGTATGTTAAGTCATCTAACTCAGAGGCTATGGCTGCAACAGTTACATATGATGGAGACATCTACGCAGTTCCTTATACATCAAACACATGGTTCATGTACTATGACAAGAGAGTTTTCTCTGAGGATGATGTAAAGAGCCTTGATACAATGCTTACAAAGGGTAAGGTTTCATTCCCAATGGATAACGGCTGGTATCTCAATGCATTCTATGCAGCAAACGGATGTACAATCTTCGGAGACGGAACAGACAAGGCTGCCGGATATGATTTCGGTGGAGATAAGGGTACAGCAGTTACAAACTACATCGTAGATTTATTTGCTAATCCAAACTTCGTAATGGATAACAATGAGGGATCACTTGGTCTTGCAGGACTTAAAGATGGTTCTATCAACGCTTACTTCAATGGTAACTGGAACTATGCCAAAGTTAAAGAGGCACTTGGTGAGGAGAACGTTGGTGTTGCAGCTCTTCCTACAATCAATATTGGTGGAAAAGACTGCCAGTTAAAGGCATTCTTAGGATCTAAGGCTATCGGTGTTAACCCTAACTGCAAGAACCAGGAAGTAGCAGTTAAGCTTGCAGCATTCCTTGGCAGCGAGGACGCACAGCTTGCTCACTTCAAGTTAAGAGCACAGGCTCCTGTAAACAAAGATCTTGCAACAAACGAGGAAGTTGCAGCAGATCCAGTAGCAGCAGCTATGGCTAAGGTTTCAACTGATTGTTCAGTAGCACAGCCTATCATTGATATGTCAGGTTACTGGGATGCAGCTACACCATTCGGTGATGCTTTCCAGAACGGTGCAGAAGGCCAGATTACAAAGGACAATGCAGCTCAGAAGACAGAGGACTTCAATACTCAGCTTAATGATTCTCTTAAATAATTAAGTAGATCAGATTATGATTCCAAGGTTCCGGGTAGCCGGAATCTTGGAATAAATTAGTTTAAAGGAATGGCATATATAATGCATGCCAGGAGGAAAAGTATGATAGGAGCAAACAAAAAGAAAAAGGTTTCGGAATTTGCTACTCCGTATACTGTTGGCAATGCCCTAACAAAAGGCGGAGCTACAGTTAAGCTATCGGCACTTGTAATGGGTCTTGCCAATATAGCTCATAAGCAGATCATAAAGGGTCTGATTTTTCTTGCTATAGAGATTGCATATATAGCATATATGGTTAGCGCTGGTGCTTATTACATTTCCATGCTGCCTTCACTTGGCTGGAGAAAACAGGAAGAGGTATTTAATGAGCAGAAGCAGATTTATGAATATGTTGCAGGCGACCAGTCAGTATTATTACTGTTATATGGCGTCATAACAATTGCCATCACAGTATTATTTATTTACATGTGGTGCGAGAATTTAAAGAGCGGATATAAGGCAGAATGCCTTTCAAAAGCTGGAAAAGAAATCAATTCTTTTGGCAAAGATGTCAAGGATTTATTTGATAAAAACCTACATAAGACACTTATGTTTCTCCCACTTATGGGAATATTTATTTTTACAGTTTTACCATTGCTGTTCATGATTCCAATGGCGTTTACAAACTATTCAGTAAAGGGTGATCATCTTGTATTGTTCGACTGGACAGGCTTTGCCTCATTCGGACAGGTGCTTGGACTTGGTGGTAAGCTTGGTAAGATATTCTGGAGAGTACTCGGATGGACAATCTGCTGGGCTGTATTTGCAACCTTCCTTTGTAACTTCCTTGGACTCATTCTTGCTATCGTTATCAATCGTAAAGAGACACATTGCAAGGCCTTCTGGCGTACATGCTTTGTTATCTCAATTGCGGTACCGCAGTTCGTATCACTCCTTGTAATGAGACAGATGTTCCAGCCACAGGGTGCTGTTAATAACCTGCTTTTGGAGTGGGGCTGGATTGATAACCCGCTTCCATTCTGGACCAACACTATGTGGGCGAGAGTTTCTGTTATTCTCATCAACTGCTGGGTAGGTATTCCGTATACCATGCTTCAGGTTACAGGTGTATTACAGAATGTGCCTTCAGAGCTTTATGAGGCTGCAAAGATTGATGGTGCAAACGCAGCACAGATCTTCTTTAAGATCACACTCCCATATATCATGTTTATCATGGGACCATATATCATCACACAGTTTACCGGAAATATCAACAACTTCAACGTTATCTACCTGTTATCAGCAGGAAAGCCTACACCTGTCGGAGACAGTGCAGGAAAGACGGACCTTCTGGTTACGTGGTTGTACAAGCTGACTATTGATAATCAGGAGTACAATATCGGTGCCGTTATCGGTATCCTCACATTCATTGTACTTTCTATCGTAGCGCTTGTTACATACAGAAATACAAAATCATACAAGGATGAGGAGGGATTCATGTAATGAGTAGTGTAGCAAAAGCAAAAAAACCTATGTCTGCCGGACGTGCTAAGAAAGTAGCAAAGAATTCCCTTGTTCATATCATTCTTGGAATACTTGCTGTAGTATGGTTGTTCCCAATTTTCTGGATTATTATGACAAGCTTTAGAGCTGAGAGTGGTGCTTATACAAAGTACTTCTTCCCACATGGCCTTACATTTAGCAACTATACAAGGCTGTTCACAGAGACTACACTGTTGAACTTCCCGAGAGCATTTTTTAATACACTGTTTATTTCAGTGATCTCATGTATCATTTCAACAGTATTTGTACTTTCTGTTGCGTATAGTATGTCACGACTGAGATTTAAGATGCGTAAGCCTTTCATGAATCTGGCTATGATTCTTGGATTGTTCCCAGCCTTCATGTCAATGGTTGCCGTATACTTTATCTTAAAGGCTATCGGACTTACAGAGGGAAGTATGCTTCGCCTTTCATTGATTCTCATATACTCAGCAGGAGCAGGAACAGGCTTCTATATCGCAAAGGGATTCTTTGATACTGTGCCTAAGTCTCTTACTGAGGCGGCTATCCTTGACGGATGTACACAGTTCCAGGTATTTTACAAGGTTATCCTGCCACTCAGTAAGCCAATCGTAGTATATACAGTACTTACAGCATTCCTTGCTCCATGGCTTGATTTCGTATTTGTAAGGGTTATCGTTGGTCCAAACGACAAGTATTGGACAGTATCTCTTCTCCTTTACAACATGCTTGAGAAAGAGTTTATAAACGGATGGTTCACAAGATGGGCTGCTGCTGCAGTTATTGTATCAATACCTATCTCAATACTTTTCGTTATCATGCAGAGATTCTACGTGGATGGACTTACAGGAGCTGTCAAAGGCTAATTTGGTTTTATTTAGGCCGCTGCACTTTTGTGCGGCGGCTTTTGGTTTATATTGGGTTGTGGCAAACTTAGCATTTTCAGGTTGTGGGGTGCCGGCATGGCACACAGTATATTCCTCAGAAAAATATGAAGTCAGCCACGGGTTTTCTTCGCTGCTTGGATTTGGAGAGATGAGGTGTGTGGCTTGTTTGTGGGGCATGGTACCCCGTGGCAGTTCATATTTTTCTTCGGAACACACTGTGTACCCTCCGGCCGGAGGGTACCGTGTGCTAAGTTTGTTGCTACTTTGTGGAAGATGTGAGAATTGAGTTAACTACATACTTATGAGTAATGCTGGCTGCGTTGCAGCGTCGCAAAATATCCGGTGGACGATTGTTCAGTGCGTATTGAAATGGAGTGTGGAAAAAGCACGAGAATCGTATATTTTAGCGAATATGTGTAGTGATTTTATAGATACAAATTTGCTCAGAATTTAGTTAAGAAAAGGAGTGCGTATGATTAATAATAAAATAGGCGGCCGCAATATGGTCGGCAGGGCTGTGAATAGATTGGCGGGCAGGCTGACTGCTGTGGCATTGACGGCAGCTATGGCGGTGTCGATGCTTGCGGGATGTGCTGCGGGTGGAAAGAATACCGAGACGGCAGCAAAGAAGGAGTACAAGCCTTCTGCTATGGAGCAGATGAATGCGAAAAATGATCCTAATGTGATTCAGGACAATTACAGGACATGCTATGAGGTGTTCGTATACAGCTTTTTTGACAGTGACGGTGACGGCATTGGGGATTTAAAGGGACTTACAGAGAAGCTTGACTATATCGAGGGACTTGGCTGCAATGAAATCTGGATGATGCCTATTATGCCTTCTCCTTCATACCACAAGTATGATATTACGGATTATATGAATATTGACAAGCAGTATGGTACTCTGGATGATTTTGATGCGCTTATTACGGAGTGTCACAAGCGAAACATCAATGTGATTATTGACTTTGTAATAAATCACACATCTAACGAGCATCCGTGGTTTAAGGCGGCTGCTGATTATATCAAGTCGCTTCCTGATGGGGCAGAGCCGGATCCTTCGGAATGTCCTTATGTTGATTACTATAATTTTAGCAAAACCAATGCCGGAGGCTACAACCAGCTGCCGGGCACGAATTGGTATTACGAGTCACAGTTTGTAGACAGCATGCCTGACCTTAATCTGCAGAGCGAAGCTGTAAGAGGCGAGATTGACAAGGTTACATCCTTCTGGCTTGACCGCGGCGTGGATGGCTTCAGACTGGATGCTGTGCTTTATTACAATAATAATAACCAGACTGAGACTATAGATGACCTCACATGGCTTGTGAACAATGTGAAGAGCAAAAAGGCCGATGCTTATATGGTTGGTGAGGGCTGGACTACATACAGAGAGTATGCGAAGTACTATAAGAGTGGAATTGACAGTATGTTCAATTTTGATTTTTCACAGCAGGATGGATATATTGGAAAAGTGTTAAACGGTACAGCAAATCATGGTGCCAGCACATACGGCAATGCTTTGGTTGATGTGGAAAATGAGATAAAGAAGTATACAGACTCATACATTGATGCACCGTTCTATACAAATCATGATATGGGGCGCAGTGCAGGATACTACAACGGAGATAATGCCGAGGAGAAAACCAAGATGGCGCAGGCCATGAATCTTCTTATGCCTGGAAATGCTTTTCTGTATTATGGAGAGGAAATCGGCATGAGAGGCACAGCCAATGACGAGACGAAGCGTCTTGCCATGAGATGGAGCGGGGATTCAAAAGCTAAGGGAATGTGTGTGGGACCTCAGAATGCAGAAGAAACCGAGCAGACATATGATACCCTTGATAAGCAGATGGGGGATCCATACTCTATTTACAACTTTGTGAAGCAGACAATATCAATAAGAAATGCTTTCCCGGAGATAGCACGAGGTACAAATACCTTTGAAAAGGATCTGTCAAATGATAATGTGTGTATATTCATAAGAGAGTACAATGGTGAGAAAGCAGTGCTTATATTTAATCCATCAAAAGATGAAGCAAGTGTGGATGTGTCATCGCTTGGAGTAAATGATGCTGTTGCAATGCTTCAGACTACAAAGAAAGCACCGTCATATAAGGATGGAACGGCAAAGCTGCCGGCATATTCGGTGCTTGTTTTGAAGTAAAATTATTAAATTATATAATTAAATTGAGGGATGATTTTTAAAGCGTGCGCAATTATACAATTGCGCACGCTTATTTTAATAGATTTTGACATTATGCATAATTTGTGAGTTTTAAGTTGAGATAATAATGACGTAGCATTAATTATTAAAAAAATGTAATATTTTAATATCAAAAAAGGAGGATTCATATATGAAGAAAATTAGAAAAGGAGCACTATGCTGTATTCTGTTACTTGCGATAATTATTTCGTCAATTCCAATGAATAAAGAAATTATCAAGGCGTCATCAGATTCGTATCTTAGTGTGCGAGGAGTGGATTTATCAAGCATAATAGCATTTGAAAAATCAGGACAGAAATTTTATTACGAAGATGGAAAACAAGGGGATATTTTTGATATTTTGAAAAATTCTGGAGTAAATTATATACGGGTTCGTGTGTGGAACAATCCTTATGATACTGAAACAGGATTAGGATATGGCGGAGGAAATAATGACATTTGGAAAGCCATAGAAATAGGCAAAAGGGCTACCGAAAAGGGAATGAAGGTTTTTGTGGATTTTCAATATTCAGATTTTTGGGCTGATCCAGCAAAACAGTATGCACCAAAAGAATGGAAAAATTATTCAAATTCAAAAAAGATATCGTCGATTTATCAATTTACTTTTAGTTCATTAAAAACGTTGATTGATTCGGGAATTAACGTGGGGATGGTACAGATTGGAAATGAAACAAATGGTTCTATGTGTGGAATGGGTGGATTATATGATGGAGTGTGGAATTTAACATCTGGTGTAGGAGATGGATTGAAAAGTGGATGCAATGCAGTAAATGATATTAATAAATATTATGGTTATTCAGATTCCAAAAAGATACTTCGTGTATTACATTTCACAGATCCAACAACAACTTCTGAATGGTATGCAGAGCAGGTTAGAAATGTAGGTGTAGATTATGATGTTTTGTCTGTGTCAGCTTATCCATTTTGGTTTGGGCATGCATCTGATTTAGCATCTACATTAAAAAATATTTCTGTTAAATATAATAAGAAAGTTATGGTAGCTGAAACAGCATATCCTTATACTTTTAACAATGCTGATGATACAGTGAATAATATTGGCTCTAAAGAAGATATGACATATTGTGATTATCCTATTAGTGTTTCTGGTCAGAAGCAAGCTATTAGTGATATTTTTAATGCGGTTGCAAGTGTTAATAGTATAGAAAAAACAAAAGGATATGGACTTGGTGGATTTTATTGGGAACCATCTTGGATAGGCACCTCAAAAAGAATTAGTGATTCTTGTGGAACTGGATGGAGTTCATCAGTTTCAGAAAATTATGAGAATTTGTTTGTATTAAATGGTTCTCAATATGCTACATCTGCACAAGGAAGTTCGTGGGATAACATGACTTTATTTGATAAAAATGGTGTTGCATTACAATCGCTGCAAATATTTAATGATTTTAAAAAATGATAAGGAATAGAGAACAATATGAAACAGTTATGTGGAAAAATGAAAAAAAGCAGAGTGCTTTTGTGTATGTTGATACCAGCTTTGGCATATGTAATTATATTTTGCTATTTACCAATGTCAGGGATAGTACTTGCGTTTAAAGATTTCAAGTATACGCTCGGAATATTTAAAAGTCCGTGGTGTGGTTGGAGCAATTTTCAATATTTATTTGTATCTGGAAAAATATGGAGCCTTACAAGAAATACGTTGCTATATAATATAGCATTTATATTTCTAGGATTAATATTTGAAGTTGGATTTGCAATATTGTTAAGTGAAATTAATAATGTTGTATTTAAGAAATTTGCTCAAGGATTTATGTTTCTCCCATATTTTATATCATGGGTTGTGGTCTCTACAATTATGTTAAACATATTTGGAGATAATGGAGTTTTAAATTCAGTATTAGCACATTTTGGGGTGACTGATTTTAGTATATATAAACAAGTTAACAAATGGCCGATAGTTTTGGTTTTGGTCAGATTATGGAAACAAACAGGCTATGGAACTGTGGTATATCTTGCTGCAATAGCAGGAATTAGTAAGGATTTATATGAGGCAGCATCTATAGATGGAGCATCTATTTGGCAGAAAATCAGGTATATTACATTACCCAGTTTAAAACCAACAATTATGATTATGGTTTTACTTGCATTGGGAAATGTATTTAGAGGTGACTTTGGTATGTTCTATCAATTAGTTGGATCAAATCAGTTGTTGTTGAAGAGCTCAGATATTTTGGACACATATATATATAGAATGTTGACTACATCACCTAATGTTGGACTTACGGCTGCAGCAGGCTTGTATCAATCTGTTTTATGTTTTGTGACAATTTTAGTTGCAAATGGAATTGTGAAAAAAGTAGATCCCGATTACACATTATTCTAGGGAGGAAAAGATGATTAAAGGAAAAGATCAAATAATTTTTAATATATTGGCATATGTTTTGGTTGGTTTATTTGCAGTTGCGTGTTTGCTTCCTTTTTATTTGATAGTTACAGGCTCGTTAACTGATGAAAGTACGATAGTGAAAGAAGGATACAGTTTTTTTCTTACAGCAAAAAATATCTCTACAGAAGCTTATAAGCTTGCCCTAAAAAATCCACAAAGTATTATACATGCTTATGGTGTGACGATTTTTGTAACGATAATTGGAACTGTACTTTCAATTATTATGACTACTATGACAGGATATGTATTATCCAGACCTGATTTCCCATGGAGAAATGGTGTTTCTTTTTTCTTCTTTTTCACTACTCTTTTTAGTGGAGGACTGGTGCCATGGTATTTGTTGTGTACACAATATCTTAATTTTAATAATCATATTTATTCACTTATTATTCCGGGATTATTTTCAGTGTGGAACATGATTATTGCAAAAAGCTTTATGAAGGGAATTCCCTTTGAAATAACTGAGGCTGCTAAAATAGATGGTGCAGGGGATTTCTTTATATATATGAGAATAATTTTACCAATGGCTAAGCCACTTGTAGCAACATTAACGTTATTTATTGCACTTGCATACTGGAATGATTGGTATAATTGTATGTTGTTTATGAGTGGAAGTGATAATTGGAACCTTCAATACACATTGCAAAATATATTGAATAGTTCGGAAGCGCTTAAAAGAATTGCTAATCAGACAGGAATGCAGGTAGGACAGATGCCATCAGAGGGACTGAAATTGGCTATGACAGTTATTGCAACAGGACCTATTGTATTACTTTATCCTTTTTTGCAGAAATATTTTGTGAAAGGATTAACACTTGGTGCCGTAAAGGGATAATAACCTTTTAGACATAAAATGATTTTAGGAGGAAAAAATGAAAAAACAAATTGTAACGAAAATGGTGAGTGCAGCACTCATCGCAGGAATGACCGTTGGATTAGCAGGTTGTGGAAATGGAGAAAAAGGATCGTCACAATCGGCTGCAGATTCAAGGACGAAAATAGAGAGTGATAGTCCATATGCCAATCAGGATTTTGATTTATCAAAGCATGAAACTATTGTAATGTATGTGCTTGGGGATAAACCTAAAGATATGGATGAAGTACTTGATAAAGCGAATGCAGATTATTTTGAACCGAATCTTAATACTACATTGGATCTTGAGTTTTTAAATTGGAGTGATTATAGTACAAAATATAGTTTGCTTCTAGCAGGTGGAGAATCAGTTGATCTTATTTATACAGCAGCTTGGTGTTATTATAATGACGAGGTAGCAAATAAAGCGTTTAAAGAACTTGATTCTGAGTGGTTAAAGAAATATATGCCTCTTTCATATGAGTTACAGCCAAAGGAAAGTTGGGATGAAATATCAATAGATGGAAAAATATATGCAGTTCCGAAGGCAAAATCGACATTTACAGCGTATAATGTAGTGGCTGCCAGACAAGATCTTATTGATAAATATGGACTAACAAAACCTGATTCTTGGGATAATTATGTTTCTTATTTAAAAGAACTTGCAGAGAAACAGGGAGAAACAGGTGTTACAGCATTAAATACAAATGCCAATAGAGAACAATTGCTGACAGTTTATGGACAGTCGAAAGGTGTGCAAGGAGTTACAGAGGGATATGATTTTGAATATTATGCAAATAATAGTGATGCAGCTCCAACAACGGATGATATTTGGTATCTGTATACTTCTGATTTTTACAAAGATTACTGTAATGAGATGGCAGAACTTGCATCAGCAAAAGTTTGGTCTTCTGATGCAATAAATGATACAAGTGATGCTCAAGCTTATTTTGAAAATGGTACAAGTGGCTCATTTGTATGGAATTCATCTGTGTTTACAGCAGGAAAAAATCTCGAAAAAGCACAGGCTGGAACATATTCAGTATATGATGTAACACCAGATGTGAAGAGAACTCGTGGTAGTTATTCAACAGATGCTATTGCGATTACGGAAAAATCGGAAGATCCGGAGAGAGCAGCATTGGTTTTGGATTATATGAAAGGTGATGTGAACCTTAATAGACTGTTATTGGGGGGAATAGAAGGAAAACACTATTCACTTGATTCAGATGGAAATCGCACAACTCTTGATGGCGCAGAAGGTTATGGTTGGAATAACTGGGCATGGGCAATAAATCGTCAGGATGAACCAGATGAAGCGGGACTTGATGAGCGTGAAATTGCTGTGAATAAGCATAATGATGAAATGGAATACATTCCAAAGCAGACAGGATTTACATTTGATCCTTCTAGTGTACAAACTGAGTTTACTGTGGTACAGTCAATAGTAGATGAATACAAGATGGCATTTTCTCTTGGAATTTATGGAGCAGATACGGAAGCTACATTTGAGTCTTTTAAATCGCAGCTTAAGGATGCGGGGATAGATAAAGTACTCAAGGAATTTGATTCTCAGTATGATGCATATATGAAAAATAAATAATAAATGATGAGGATTTATATGGAAAGCAAACCTATACCGATAAAGCAAATAGCAAAGGATTTATCAATTTCATCCACTACAGTATCTAGGGCACTCTCTGGTAAAGGGAGAGTGTCAGAGGATACCAGAAATAAAATTATAGAATATCTGGAAGAGCTGGGGGCACAGCCTGCTGTATACAATCGTGAATACTCCCACAGAAAAACAAAAAATATTCTGATTACGGTTGCAGGAGAAAAAGATTATGGTTTGCTTCCATATTTTTCACAAGTAATAATGGGAGCATATGATTATTTTCAACCATTGGGCTATCAGGTTATTCTGGTAAAAACAAGTGCTGGAGACATAGAACCTTTAAAAAATATAATTAAAAGTCATAAATGTGATGGTGTAATATTGTCAAGGACAATAGAAAATGCACTTGATATTAAATATTTACAAGATAATGGTGTGCCTTTTGTTGTAATAGGCAGTTACAATGATAGCACTGTATATCAGGTAGATGTGAATCAACAAGCTGGCTGTCAGGATTTGACAGAGCAGATATTGAAAATGGGAATGCGTAAAATTGCGTTATTCTGTGGAGATATGACACATGTAGTGACGAAAAGCCGAATGAAGGGGTTTTTGCAGGCATATGAGAAAAGACAAATTGATTTTGACTGTACAAAAGTTTTCGATAATACTGGATATGCGGAAATTGCTGAGAAACAAACGTTAAAGATGTTAAAAGAAGAAATAGAATGTATAATATGTATGGATGATAATATTTGCATAAATGTGCTTAACTCGTTGCGTAAATATAAGGTTCGTATACCTAAAGATATAAAAATTGCATCTTTTTATAATAGCCAGATTTTGGATGAATATTATCCTTCAATCAGTTGTGTGAATCTAGATATTATGAAATTGGCTCATACGGCATCAGATGTATTGTATGGTTTATTATGTGGAAAAAGTAGAGAAAAAAGAATTATACAAGGGTATTCGATATTATTAAAAGAATCAACAAAAGTATAAATATTGAAAGGGTAGTTTATGAGTTTTATTATAGGAGCTGACATTTCTAGCTTAGAGGCAATGGAAGATTATGGAGCTAAATACTATGATTTAAATGGTGAAGAGGGAGATGTAATAAAAATTCTTGCAAGTCATGGTGTTAATTGTATAAGGTTAAGGTTATTTAATAAGCCAACTGAATCATTTGATAAGGGAGATTATTGTGATTTAAAACATACGCTTAGAATGGCGAAACGTATAAAAAAATATGGACTGGGATTTATGTTGGATTTTCATTATAGTGATTTTTGGGCAGACTGGAAACAACAGAAAATTCCAAATGATTGGGAAAATCTTGAAGCATTTGAGATTGAAAAAATGGTTTATGAATATACAAAATATGTCATAAATTGTTTTATAGAACAAGAAACAGTTCCGGATATTGTACAAATCGGAAATGAAATTGGAAATGGTATGTTATGGGAGTTTGGCAATATCAATAATATAAAGCAGTTAGTTAAATTTATCAATTCGGGATTAAAAGCTATTGCAGAGATTAATCAGTATAGCACTAATAGTAAGAAAATTAAAACGGTATTGCATATAGAATGTGGTGCTGATAAAGAGCGTACAAAACATTTTTTTTCAAATTTGAATAGTGAAGGACTTTGGGATTTTGATTATGTAGGATTATCTTATTATCCATATTGGTCAGGAACATATAATCTTTTGATGGATAATATTATAAATATAGGAAATCTATTTCATAAACAGGTTATTGTTGTTGAAACAGCTTTTCCATATACGGATACATCAAATGATGAAATGCAAAATGTTGTTACTGGTGAATTAACTAAAAAAGTGATGGGGTTAATACCTTCGGTTGAAAATCAAGAAAAAGTTTTAGAAAAAGTGATTAAAACAGTAAAGATGTGTAAAAATGGAGCTGGTGTTTTTTATTGGGAACCGGGTTGGTATCAAATTAAGGGAGTTGGTGTTGCTCGTGGAAAGGGGAATGAGTGGGAAAATCAAGCTGTTTTTGATAATAATGGTTATGCACTTAAAAGTATAAAAGCATTTGAAATATAACATAATGTCGAATCAAAAAATATTCTGCCAAAGCAAGGAGATATGAAAAACCGCCCGACTGGGCGGTTTTTTCAGCTATACCATTTCATGAAGCATATCCACAATCACTTCTCTGCAATGAGCTCCGAGATGCTTTTGTTCCTCTTTACTGAGTGCTGCCGGATCAATAGGAGTGCCGTATCGGATAACCACATGCCTCTTTTTGACCCATGGAAGGTGATCCTCGAATATTTCATTTGTTCCCATGATTGCCATTGGCACTATCTTGCATTTGCTCTTTGTGGCAATCTTGAAAGTACCTTCTTTGAAAGACTGTACATCTGTCAGGTCATCTTTGTTTTTGCAGCGTGTGCCCTCAGGAAATACACATATGCTGATGCCGGATTTGACCTGATCTATGGCTGCAAGCACAACCTTTAGTCCCTGCTTGATGTCATCGCGGTCCAAAAACAGGCAGTGCAGGCGCTTCATCCAGAGACCCAGCACCGGTATTTTTGTGATGCTCTGCTTTGAGATGTAGCCGGTCAGGCGTGGACATCTGGAGTAGGTGATTATGATGTCAAAGAAACTACGGTGATTTCCTATATATAGTACAGCCTCGTCCTTTGGCACATTTTCCTCCCCTATAAATTCGATGTCTGCTCCGCTTAGGAATATGATGACACGGAAAGCCCACTGTACCAGGCGAAGCTGTGCCATATCGGCCCATGCCGGGGCAAATTTGTGTATTATCCACATGGCTCCGAGCACCGGAAGACCGAGCAGCAGATAGAAAAATACGAATATTACGATTAAAACTGAACGCATATTTGACCTCTCTTTTTCATACTCTATATAAATTGTAGTTCAATATTTGATATTATATCATATCATAAGCGATATGATAAGAAAGAGAGGAAAAAATGTCAGAAAAATTGAGAAAAATTCTGGTGGTGGCTGCAGGTGTGCTTGTTATATCGACAGCAACAGTGATTTCGGGCTGTCGTGCAAATATTTCAGGCACAGAGAGTGACAGGATGGTTGAGTACACGGTGATCTGCGGGGATGAAATCCCGGAGGAGTTTAAAAAGCAGATAAATGAAAACAAGGCAAAGGCGATGAAGCTGACGTACAAGGATGATGAATATTTATACATAGCGGAAGGCTTTGGCACAAAGGAGACAGGTGGCTACAGTATTACGGTTAACCAGTTTTATGTTAAGGATAAGGCAATGTATTTTGATACGCGTCTGATAGCCCCGGATAAGGGCGAGAAGGTCAGCAATCAGGCGAGTTATCCGTACATAGTAATAAAGACGGAATTGAGTGAAATGCCTGTTGTGTTTGAGTGAAAATTTCGTAAATTGTGTTAAAAGTTGCGAAAAAACTGACAATCAGTACTAATGCCCTATTGCTATCACTGCGATACTTTGCTATAGTAAAGTTACTAGATATTGTGGTGACATATTTATATATTCAAATATATTGATTGATATAATTGTTGATTAATTTGACCTGTTTTATATTTATACAGAGATTGATTTCATATATATGACACCGTCGTTACAATACTGGTTACCATGAGGACTATAGTTATGTGCCAGTGGGCATACCCACAATAAGGAGGCTTAAAATGGAACAGACAGAAATTAGAAAAGTCAGAGCATCGATTCACCAGCAGTGTGGCAACAGGGTAAAAATCCAGCAGGATCTTGGCCGTAACAAGGTTGACATCCAGGAGGGTGTTATTCAGCAGGCATACCCAAGTGTGTTTACGGTTCTGATAGATGATGAATTTGAGCAGAATCCGCCACAGCTCTTATCTTTCACCTACACTGATGTGATTACAAAAGATATAAGGATGCAGCTTTGCTAGTATCATGAAGTAAAGATGTTACGTCTTTATTATAATGATCATGAATTTAAATATTTGCATCTGCATAAAGTTACTCCATCTTGAATATGTATTTTATATACATATTTGAAGTGGGGTATTTTTTATGGAATTAATTACACAAAAAATCAGACAATGCATAGAAAAGGTAAAGGATATGTCGCAGATTGGCTTCGACAGGGATTATGTCATAAAGGACAATAAGCCTGATGTTTCCAAAGTGGTTTGTCAGAACGGGCAGGTAAAGATTGACGAGATAAAAGCGTCAGGCGAGAATATCTGGCTGAGTGGAAGCATTGAATTTGAAGTGCTGTATACGAGAGAGGAAGTTTTTGAAGGCGATGAGCCGGAGGAAAATATCGGCGGAAACAGAGTGGAGCATATAAAGGATGCAATACCGTTTCAGGAGAAGCTTGTTCTTCAAGGAGTCTGCGAGAAGGATACGGTTCGTGTGTATACCGGGCTTGATGAGCTTACGGTTGGGGTTATCAATTCGCGAAAACTCTCGGTCAGAGGCATTATAAGCGTGGAGCTTTATGGAGAGAAGGAAGAAAATCTTGAGGTTGCACAAAGGATTGATGACAAGGACGTGGAGCAGCTTATGGGGCAGATGAAGGTGCTTAAGCTTGACAGTGTTGTAAGGGATATTGTCAGAATTAAAAATGTCGTCACCTTGCCAAAGACCAAGCCGAATATATGCAAGCTCATATCAAGTCTTGTTGATATGAGAAATCTGGAGTATACATACGAGCGTGACCATATCACACTGACAGGCGAGTGCCATGCGTGTATAGTGTATCTGAGTGAAGAACAGGAAATTTGCTGCTTTGAGGTGCAGGAGGGATTTTCAAATGAAATACGCTGCGAGGGTGATGATGCCGGAAATATTGCCTGGCTTCGCACACAGCCTGCCATGCATCAGGTTGAGGCGGAAAATGATTACGACGGAGAGCTCAGGCAGCTTTCGATTGAGGCAGCGCTTGCGGTGGATGGAAAGGTCTGGAGTGAGGAAACAGTAGAGGTGCTCAATGACATGTACAGCGTATCATGTCCGGTAAAACCTGTATTTGAAAATATGAAGGTATGCAGTCTTCTTATGAAAAATGACACAAAATGCCGTATTTTGGAGCAGTTGTACAGAGAAAACAGCAAAAAGAGAATTTTAAGAATATGCGGTACAAAGACGCAGGCCGCTATTGCACAGATAAAAAATGCAGACACAGGAATTATTGTGTCAGGTGTATTGCAGGTGAACTGTGTGAATATTGTGGAGGATGATGGCTGTCCGATAGAGATGCATACAGACTCTGTGCCGTTTGAACAGTTTGTTGAGATACCCGGCATGGATGCCAACACCTGCTGCGAGGTAAATCTGCAGGTAGACCAGGTGCAGGTCAATCTGCTCGACAACAGCGAATATGAAATTAAGGGTGTTGTCAGCATAAACGCTATTGCCCTGCAGCAGGATGAAGTGTCAGTCATAATATCGGTGGAGCAGGAAAAAACAGCGTCTGATACTGAAGAGGAAGCAGCTCTGGTTGGCTATATAGTGCAGAAGGATGATAAAATGTGGGACATTGCAAAAAGATACCGCACCACTGTTGAAAACATAATGGAAATAAATGCTCTGACATCAGATAGCATCAAACCTGATGATAGACTTATAATAGCGCGTATGTGAATCATAAATTAGGGGCAAAATAACTTTTGATCTTTTAATCATATCATTATATAAAATGTGGAAAATTCTGTAAATTTACAAAAAGATGTGGAAAAAAGATTCATTTTGTGCGATAATATATCAGAATGTATATTGAACATAAATTGTGGAAGGAAAGGTCAATCTGACCGTCGTATTACAGGAGGAACAAAATGAATCGGAAATGGACACGTGCTATATGTACTGTGTTAACATCGGCACTCGTTTTTACAGGACCGGCAGTAGAGGGCATTACATTTAGCGGATACATAAACAGTGGACTTGAGAAGGTATATGCAAAGACAAAGAAGCAGAAGGATGCAGAGAAGAAGAAGTCACAGGCTGAACAGGATCTCAAGGATAAGAAGAATGAGATTAATGGTTTAAAGGATCAGCAGCAGATTACTGCTGATGATATAAAGAATAAATCCGCAAAGCTTGATGAGATTCTTGCAGCACAAAAGAAGCTTCAGACAGATATCACAAGCAAACAGGCAGAGATAGAGCAGAATCAGAAGGATCTTGCAGCAGCCCAGGAAAAGCAGCAGGAGCAGTATGACGCCATGAAGAAGCGTATACAGTTCATGTATGAAAACAGCGCTGAAGACAATATCTGGACAGCAATTATTGAGTCAAATGGTATCACAGATATGCTCAATCGTATAGAGTACGTGTCAGATGTATATGATTCGGATCGTGCTCTTATGGATTCTTATCAGGCAGCAGTTGAGCAGGTGAAGGAAATTGGTACTAAGCTTGACAAAGACATGAATGAGCTCACAGCCATGCAGGATGATTATGAGAAGCAGCAGGCAGATGTCGAGGCGGCTATAGTAGCTCTTGAAAACCAGAAGGAGCAGTATGCAAGCCAGATAGCTCAGGCACAGCAGCAGGCAGATAATTATCAGAATATCATTACGGCACAGGGCAAAATCATTCAGGAGCAGGAAGCAGCGGCCGCAGCTGCAGCAGCGGCACAGGCAGCCGCTGCCAGAGCGAACAGCTCGTCAAGCAGTTCAAGCTATGATGGTGGTGGAGCCGGCAAGGGCGGAAGCATTGCCGGTGACTATGCAGCAGGCGGTGGAAAGAACCCGGGTGCTTCAACAGGAGTTTCAGGAAGCTCTGTGGTATCATACGCTATGCAGTTTGTGGGCCATCCATATGTATGGGGTGGAAACAGTCTTACAAACGGTGTAGACTGTTCAGGCTTTGTACATGAGGTATATGCACATTTTGGTATCAGCACACCGAGATATTCACAGGCATTTAAGTCTGTGGGACAGGCCGTATCCTTCGATAATATACAGCCGGGAGACGTAGTGGTATATCCGGGACATGTAGCTATATATGCAGGTGGTGGTGTTATAGTGGAGGCACAGTCCACAAAGGCAGGAATCACAGCAAACAGAAGCGTACAGTGTCATACAATACTTGCTATACGACGTCTTGTATAGGATGGTTAGGAGCCGATAAGTATATTTATTATACTTACCGGCTCTTTTTATTTTTACCACAAAGTACTGAATTGTTACCAATAAAGTAAGGGCGTAAGATGCGGACATGCCACGACCCAATGTTAGTAACCGGCAACAAACTCATTGTAATAAATAATAGCAATTTCCACCCATAAGGTGTATTATAGAGATAGACGGCACCAATTCGCACAAAACGAACTAGCAAGCCTGTAAATAAAGTAAGAAAAGCAGGAGGAACAAGCCATGCAGATGGAACAATTACAAAAAGACATGATTGCAGCAATGAAAGCAAGAGACAAGGTAAGAAAGGATGCTATATCCTCACTTGTATCGGCAGCCAAAAAGGCGGCAATAGATGAGGGCTGCAGAGACAATATACCGGAGGAGCTTGTCAACAAGGTCATTCTTAAGGAAATGAAGTCTGTGAAGGAGCAGATTGACACATGCCCTGCAACAAGAATAGATCTGCTTGATGAGTACAATACCAGATATGCAATCTTTGAGGAGTACGCTCCTGCAATGATGTCGGCAGAAGAGGTAGAAAAGGAGCTCACAGAGCAGTTTTCGGATGTAATTGCAACAGGAAACAAAGGACAGATAATGAAGGCAGTCATGCCGCATTTCAAGGGCAAGGCTGACGGAAAGGTCATAAATCAGGTGGTTGCAAAGCTTTGCGCAAAATAAGAAAACACATCATAACAATTATACTTGCAGTGCTGGCTGTCATGGCCGGCGTGTAGGCATATATATGCAGGGCTTGACAATGCCGATATAACGGATTATGATTTCTCGGGAGGCAGATATAAGAAGCTGCTGGAGAAAAATAACTATAAAATAAAAGAAAAAGTGTGGAAAAGAGTCGATATGGGAAACGTTACTCTTGATCACTAGAAAGAAGATTTTATGTCAACAAAAATTGGAAGAAATGACCCTTGCTGGTGTGGCAGCGGAAAGAAATATAAGACCTGTCATGCGGCATTTGATATGAAGCTTGAAAAGCTTGCTGAGGCACATCATAAGATACCGAGCCATTCAATCATCAAGACACCTGACCAGATAGCGGGAATCAAGGAGAGCGCCAAGATAAATGTCGCAGTGCTCGACTACATAGGAGAGCATATCCACGAGGGAATGAACACAGCAGAGATTGATAAAATAGTCTATGATATGACCACCAGCATGGGCGGCATCCCTGCACCGCTCAACTATGAGGGTTATCCTTACAGCGTATGTACATCAGTAAATGAGCAGGTTTGTCACGGATTTCCTTCAAAGGACGTCATCTTAAAGGATGGTGACATCATAAATGTAGACTGTTCTACAATTTTAAACGGATATTTTTCGGATTCATCAAGAATGTACTGTATCGGAAATGTAAGCCCTGAGAAGAAAAAGCTCGTTGAAGTCACAAAGGAGTGTGTGGAGCTTGGACTCAAAGAGGTAAAGCCGTGGGGCTTCCTCGGAGATATGGGACAGGCGGTGCACGACCATGCATTTGCAAACGGTTACACAGTAGTGCGTGAAATCGGTGGACACGGAGTGGGACTTGAATTTCACGAGGATCCGTGGGTAGGCTACAACACCAAGCGCGGCACCGACATGGTCATGGCACCCGGCATGATATTTACCATCGAGCCAATGGTCAACATGGGCAAGGCCGATATCTACGTAGATGACAAGAACAACTGGGAAGTATACACCGACGACGGACTTCCATCAGCCCAGTGGGAAATCATGGTACTCGTCACAGAGGATGGCCATGAGGTGCTGAGCTGGTAAACCGGTAAGTATTATCAGAGTGCTATTATTAGCAGACATTATTTCATAGGTGACAACATTATAAAGGGCGTGTGAAAAACGAAGTTTTTTTCACACGCCCTTTTGTATAATCCCATACAGAATCTAGTAAGTGAAGCGTTAGCTTCGGGAGAGCATTTCTGCATCCACGGACATGGTTTATAAACTCATAGTAGATTGCTTCGCATAAGTACCCTAAATTTACCGGAGAGTATGCAGTGTGTTCCGAAGAAAAATATAAACTGCCACGGCGTTCCATAAAATGTGGATACGATAATTCATAGCAAACTATCAATAAACTATCCGAAAATGATGCCGTGGCTGATTTTATATTTTTCTGAGGAATATACTGCATGCTAGGCCGGTATCCACAGCATAGATATGCGAAGCCCTATAAAGCGCAGTACCATAAGCGATGCACTATGATGCGTCCCTACAGATTTGTATTCACCCCATTTATGGTCGCATTCTCATTCTCCCTCATAGGAATGACGAGACACTTCTCCCCATTGATGACCTGCGCATGAATCTGAGAAGCCTTCTCCGGCTTTACATGAAGCACCACATCATAAGTCTTAATTTGGGCAGTGTAATTATCAATCTCTTCCTGCTTCTCAAGAAGCTGTGAAGTGCGCTCTTCAATCTGATTATTTTTCTCCTGGATAACAGAATCCTTCTCCTCAAGCTGTGAATTTTTTTCATTGAGCTCGAGAGTTAAATCGCCGACCTGGCTCTCAAGAGCAAGTTTTTCCACGCGGATTTCATTAGCTGCAAGAGCCTTTGAATCAATGACATTGGTTGCGATAGGCGGCTTGTCACCGAAGGCCTCATTGACGGATTTTTCAATGCGTGAAATCTTTTCCTCAGATACATGGCAGTCACTAAGCACCTTGTTCATAGCCTCGCTGTCGAGAATGAACGGATCGTCGTCATCATCGTGAGTCTCAGCGTAGTCATCAGCCATCTCGGACAGATTCTGCTGGATATCAAGCAGCTTGTCATCAGTGCTCTCGTCCTCAGCACCTAGCACGTTTCTGACGATTGAATGAAAAGCCATCTTCTGCTCAGTAGCTGTGCGCTCCACACCGCAGCCGAGGCCGTTTGTCATAAACTCAGAGTGAGGCTCCTTGGTATTTTTCGTATAGAAAAGAGTGGAGTGGATGTCAGTGCTTCTATCGTTGAAGGCAGGGAATAAAAAGCCTGTCTCAGGAGCGCCGACTACCCAGTCCCTTATGCGGGCTCCGATACGCTGCTCCTTTTCCAGATAGCCAAGACCCGGCTTTGAAAGTGTGACAGGGCAGATGGCGCAGAGCATGTATTTGTACACCTCCTCGGACTCATCCACGTTGATGTTGTCCTTTGTGCGTGTCATGACATCGTAGCTGTCGAGATACAAAAGAATCAGATAGTTCCCGGCCTCATCGTAGGTGTCGATGACCAGGTCATAGTATGTATCGAGCAGAGTCTCATCATTAAGCTCGCTGTCGCGAAGCGCCATGAGAATCTGCTGGCGGCCTCCGACCTCTTCCTCTTCAAGAGGAAACTGCAGATTGAGCAGGTTGTTTCCGAGAGTGCCGGAAAGCACCTTGTTTGAAATCTCGAGATATTTGTAGTATTCATCCTCCTCCAGAGTGAGAAATTTGCCACCGAATTTGCAGACCTTTTCATGGTTGCAGTCCACGTAGCAGCCGACCAGACGACTGAAGGTTGCCTGGTCTTTTTTTAATCTTCGTTTTAGTTCCAATACTTCTTTTTTGTTCATATTATCCTCGCATTATTTTCATACCATTCAAAAATTTTCGTAATCACATTATATGTATGGAATAAATATTTGTCAATTGAGCGGTGCCTTTTATGTCCCGCTGTCAATCAAGAAAAAAGATGACAGACCAACCACAAAATGCTATAATTTAGGAAATCAACGGATTATGATATAAAGGCTGACACAGAGACATCCACAGGTGTCTCTGTTCTTGGATTGAGGCATAAATGGAGCAGAAAATGACAAACAATCACATTACAATAGGCATTCTCGCACATGTAGATGCGGGAAAGACAACCCTGTCTGAGGCCATGCTTTACAGCACCGGGAAGATTCGCTCACTCGGGCGCGTGGACCATCAGGACGCGTATTTGGACAACGATGCGCAGGAGCGAGAGCGTGGAATAACCATTTTTTCAAAGCAGGCAAGGCTTGATATTTCGCATGGCACAAATGCGGCAGATACAGCACATACAGCAGATGTAGCACGTACGGCAGATACAGCTCGTACATGGCATGTAGTCATGCTTGATACACCGGGGCATGTGGATTTTTCGGCAGAGATGGAGCGTACCCTTCAGGTGCTCGACTATGCAATACTTGTAATCAGCGCAACTGATGGAGTGCAGGGGCACACGCGCACACTGTGGAGACTTTTAAAGCACTATAACGTGCCGACATTTATTTTTGTAAACAAGATGGATATGCAGGGCACGGATGCGGAGAAAGTGCAGGCAGAGCTAAAGAGCGAGCTGAGCGATGGCTGTGTGGACTTTTCTTCACAGGATTTATTTGATGAGCTTGCCATGTGCAGCGAGCCTCTTTTAGATGAATTTATGGAATCGGGAGAGCTTACAGATGCACATATTGCGCAGGCGGTGGCTCAAAGGGAGGTGTTCCCATGCTTTTACGGCTCGGCACTTAAGCTCGACAGAGTGGATACGCTGATTCAGGGACTTTCGAGGTTTATGTGTGAAAGAAATTACCCTGACGAATTTTCTGCCCGCGTATACAAGATAGGCAGGGATGACAGAGGCAGCAGGCTGACATTTTTAAAGGTTACAGGAGGCTGTCTTATGGTCAGGGACAAAATAGAGTACAAAGCGCATGGCGGTGACGAGGCGAAAGGCCTTTTGATTGAGAAAATCGATCAGATAAGAAAGTATTCCGGTGAAAAATATGAGATAGCTGATGTGGCAGAAGCGGGGGAGATAGTTGCTGTCACAGGTCTTAGCTCGACATTTCCGGGGCAGGGGCTCGGGTTTGAGCAGCAGTCCAATATGCCAATCCTTGAACCGGTACTAAACTATAGGATGATTCTGCCGGATGATGTAAATCCGGCGGCATTTATGGAAAAGCTAAAGCAGCTTGAGGAGGAAGACCCACAGCTTTACATAGTGTGGGTGGAGGAGTTTAAGGAAATCCATGTGCAGCTCATGGGGCAGGTGCAGATGGAGGTGCTTGTGCGTCTCATAAAGGACAGGTTTGGTGTTGTTGTCACGTTCGGACCGGGCAGCATTGTATATAAGGAAACGATAGCAAGGGCTGTCGAGGGAGTAGGACACTTTGAGCCGTTGCGCCACTATGCAGAGGTGCATCTGCTTTTGTCGCCGGCGGAGCGTGGCAGCGGAATCACGGTTACATCCACCTGCAGTGAGGATGTACTCGACAAAAACTGGCAGCGCCTCATAGCCACACACGTTGAGGAAAAGGAGCACAGGGGTGTGCTCACAGGCTCAGCGCTTACCGATGTGAAGGTCACGATTCTTACAGGAAGAGCACATGTAAAGCACACGGAGGGAGGCGATTTCCGTCAGGCTACATACAGAGCAATCCGCCAGGGGCTTAAATCCACAGAGAGCGTGCTGCTTGAGCCATACTACAGCTTTATCCTACAGGTGCCGATGGAGTATGTCGGCCGTGCGATGACAGATCTGGAGCAGAGATTTGCAAGAGCCGAGAGCCCGCAGTTTGCCACAACCGCTGCGAGGGAGATGGCAACAATTACAGGAAAGGCACCGGTTGCGACAATGCAGGATTATGTGAGTCTGGTGCATGCGTATACAAAGGGGCTCGGGCACCTGACACTGGAGCTGTGGGGTTATGATGAGTGTCACAATCCTGCGGAGGTGATTGCGCAGATGCACTATGACAGCGAGGAGGATTTCCGCAATCCGACAGGCTCGGTATTTTGTGCGCACGGCTCAGGCTACGTGGTGCCGTGGGATGAGGTCCCGGAGCATATGCACCTGCCGTATGTCTACCACGGAGATGAGTCTGAGGAGGCACTTGCAGCGAGTGCCCGCACGCAGAATGCATTTTCAGCGGAGGATGCGCAGGCGCTTGCCGGAAACCGCCGCAGGATGAGCTTTGAGAAAGCTGTTTCAGGTATGTCATCGGTGGAGCTTGATGCGCAGCTTGCAGATGTTTATGCCAGGGAGTTTGGCATGGGCAAAAACGATATCGCAGAGGATCAGAGGCGCAAATGGTCAGGTAAAAAGAAAAATGAGTATGAAGGCCTAAGTGGTAAACCGCGCACCGTAAAGCATGATAAGCACGGCAATCCGATTTATCCGAAGAAATCCCCGGGAGAAGAGTACCTGATAGTTGACGGATATAATATAATATTTGCATGGGAGGATTTAAAGGAGCTTTCACGCATAAACATTGATTCGGCGAGAGATGCGCTGAAGGATGTTTTATCGGATTACCAGGGCTATAAGGGCTGTCATCTGCTGCTGGTGTTTGATGCGTACAAGGTGAAGGGCAATGCCGGAAAGAGAGAGACCTTCCACAACATAGAGGTTGTGTATACAAAGCAGGACGAGACAGCCGATGCATTTATTGAAAAGACTGTGTTTGGCATACGTGACAGGTACAAGGTAACAGTGGCAACCTCGGACGGACTGGAGCAGCAGACGGTCATGAGCCTTGGGGCACTGCGAATGTCAGCCCGCGAGCTTAAGGAGCATATTGAGATGACGAAGCGTGCCGGGATGGAGGCATTCATATCAGGATAAACGGTCACGAATGGTAACAATATGTGTATAAAGAGATGGTTATAAAGACATTTGTATGTCATAAGCAGAGATAAGGAGACAAGAAAATGGTAGTAAACGAAAGCATGTACCAGCTCGGAAGCGTGCGCTCAGCAATCAGGGAGCTTTTCGAGTATGGTAAAAAAAGAGCAGCAATTGTAGGTAAGGAAAATGTATATGATTTCTCAATAGGAAACCCGAGCATACCGGCTCCGCAGATAGTAAACGACACAATAAAGGAGCTTGTGACAGATTATGATTCTGTTGCGCTGCACGGCTACACCTCAGCACAGGGAGACGTGGAAACGAGAGCGGCAATAGCTGAATTTTTGAACAACACACACGGCACACATTTTAATGCGGACAACCTTTACATGACAATGGGAGCAGCTGCATCTCTGTCAATCTGCTTTCGTGCGTTGACAAGTGACGCATATGATGAGTTTATTACCATAGCGCCATATTTCCCGGAGTACAAGGTATTTGTGAATGCAGCAGGAGCAAGGCTTGTGGAGGTGCCTGCAGACACAGAGCATTTTCAGATAGATTTTGAGGCTCTTGAGGAGAGAATCAATGCGCACACCAGAGGTGTCATAATCAATTCACCAAACAACCCATCCGGCACAGTCTATTCTGAGGAGACCATCAAAAAGCTCTCAGACCTCCTTGAGAAAAAGTCTAAGGAGATAGGAAGACCGATATTCATCATCGCAGATGAGCCGTACAGAGAGATAGTCTACGACGGAATCAAGGTACCGTTTGTGACCAAATATTACGACAACACACTGGTATGCTACTCATACAGCAAGTCACTTTCGCTGCCGGGAGAGAGAATAGGATACGTCCTCGTGCCTGATGAGGTGTACGATAAGGCAGAGCTGTATGCAGCAGTCTGTGGTGCGGGAAGAGCACTCGGTTACGTGTGTGCACCAAGCCTGTTCCAGAAGATGATAGTAAAATGCCAGGGGGCAACCGGTGATATCAATGCCTACAAAGAAAATAGAGACCTTCTGTACGAGGGACTCACAAGGATAGGCTATCACTGCTTCAAGCCGGACGGAGCCTTTTATATGTTTGTAAAGGCACTCGAGGATGACAGCAATGCATTCTGCGAGAAGGCAAAGGAGGAGGATGTGCTCATAGTAGCAGCAGACGGCTTCGGCTGTCCGGGCTGGGTGAGAATATCATACTGTGTGGATAGGGAAATGATAAAGCGCTCCATGCCTGCATTTGAAAAGATATACAAAAAATATAATAAATAATAGTTGATTATAACGAATAAAAAATGCACAAATTCCGAAAATTATCTAAAACGGTACAGCTTTCGGCATTTTTAATGTATACTTTTTACAAAATCTGTGGAAAAGGGCTCTGTGTGACCGTTGTGTGACCAAAGAGGTGTATAATCTTATTCAAGAGGAAAACGTATAAATAAAATATGAGGATAAGAACGCGTGCTTTGAGATAAGGAGCCGGAATATGATAGATTATCACAGAGCATACATAGGGACGAAAATGGAATTAAAGCCAGAAGCATTTAAAGGGATAATGTTCAAGGCAAAGAGATCGGAAAAAATTTTAAAAAAATTTAAAAAAGTACTTGCATTATTCGTTTGACCATGATATTATAATACACGGTTCGTTGGTCAAGCGGTTAAGACGCCGCCCTCTCACGGCGGAAACACGGGTTCGATTCCCGTACGGACTGCTAAGTATTTAAAGCCGGTACATTCATGGAAGCATGATGTACCGGCTTTTTCGTTGTATATATTCATATGAGGCAGAGCTATTTATGAGCAACTGCAGCTACTGCATGCTTTTATTATAAAAGTATGGTATAACATGAAAATTTCTCAATAAGGAAATCTGCCCTTGCAATATACCCCGCCGGGGTATATAATGCTCTTGAAGACAGATACCCATAAGGGGTATGGTTAGATATGTGAAACAAATGCATAATGCGTAACAAAGAACAAATGGAGGTACCCATGACAGAAAAAGAAATCAAATGCTGTTGCTGCGACCGCAAAAAAGAGCGGTCAGAGAAGGAATATAAGGATCTCATCAACAGACTTAGCCGTATAGAGGGGCAGATCCGTGGGATCAAGCGTATGCTGGATGAGGATTGCTACTGCCCTGACATCATCACACAGGTGGCGGCCGCAAATGCTGCGCTCAACAGCTTCAATAAAGTCCTTTTGGCCAATCATATAAAGACGTGTGTGGCAGATGACATAAGAGCCGGCAAGGATGAGACAATAGATGAGCTTTTGAACACACTGCAGAAGCTTATGAAGTAGTATTATAAGAAGGCGGGTATAAAAATGAGTACAATAATCACAATATTAATAATAGCAATAATTGCCGCTCTGGTGATTGTGGGCTTAAAGGAGACAATAAAGCATTCAAAGGGCGAGGGCGCCTGCTGTGGCGGTGGAGCCATGAAGGAGGACGAGGAAGCCACAGTACAGCTTACAGGCGAGATAGTCACGAGAGCAGATGTGCACATAGACGGAATGCACTGCATGAACTGCAAGAACTCAGTCACACGCTCACTTCAGAAGATGAGCGGAGTATCGGCAGATGTGGATTTAAAGCATGGCGTGGCACATGTTGAGGCAACCAGAGAGCTAAGCGATGAGGAAATCACATTTGCCATCGAAAGACTGGATTTCAAGGTGACAGGAATTGAGAGATTTTAGAAAAGGCTTCTGAATAGTTAGATTCGAATAGTAGAAAGAAGGAAATACAGACAGTATGAAGCAATATACAGTTACAGGAATGAGCTGTGCGGCATGCTCTGCCAGAGTGGAAAAGGCGGTCTCTAAGGTTGATGGTGTGACGAGCTGCTCTGTCAGCCTTTTGACCAACTCGATGGGAGTCGAGGGAAGCGCGACAGATGCGCAGATAGTGGAGGCAGTAGAGCAGGCGGGTTATGGAGCGAGTCCCAAAGGCACAGCAACAGAATCAGAAAATGACAAAGCGAATAACAGCTTAGAGCAGCTAAAGGCAGCGCAGGATGCGCTTGTAGACAGGGAGACACCGAAGCTGCGCAACAGGCTTATAGCATCGCTCATATTCTTAGTTGTTCTCATGTATTTTTCCATGGGACATATGATGTGGGGCTGGCCGTTGCCTGAGTTTTTCAATGGAAACCATGTGGCTATGGGGCTTTTGCAGCTTCTGCTTACAGTGGCGGTAATGGTCATAAACCAGAAGTTTTTTATCAGTGGCTTTAAGGGCTTGATTCACGGCGCTCCCAACATGGATACGCTTGTTGCGCTTGGCTCTGCGGCATCGTTTGGATACAGCGTGTATGCACTTTTTGCCATGACAGCTGCGCAGGTGAAGGGCGATATGGATGCGGTCATGTCATATATGCATGAGTTTTATTTTGAATCCGCAGCCATGATTTTGGCACTGATTACTGTCGGAAAAATGCTTGAAGCGCACTCTAAGGGCAAAACAACAGACGCTTTAAAGAGCCTGATGCAGCTTGCCCCAAAGACAGCAACCGTTGTAAGGGATGGCGTAGAGCAGGAAATTTCTGTGGATGCAGTGAAAAAGGGCGATATTTTCGTGGTCAGACCGGGGGAAAATATCCCTGTGGACGGTGAAATAATAGATGGAACAACCGCTGTCAACGAATCGGCACTCACAGGAGAGAGCATCCCTGTGGATAAGCAGCCGAAAGATGCAGTAAGCGCTGCCACAGTGAATCAGTCAGGCTTTATAAAATGCCGCGCAACGAGAGTGGGCGAAGACACCACACTCTCACAGATTATACAGATGGTTTCTGATGCCGCAGCGACAAAGGCTCCTATTGCAAAAATCGCTGACAGGGTATCGGGAGTATTTGTGCCGGCGGTTATTACAATTGCAATCATTACAATAATAGCATGGCTTATAGCCGGTGAGACCGTGGGCTTTGCACTTGCCAGAGGCATTTCGGTGCTCGTGATAAGCTGTCCGTGTGCACTTGGACTGGCAACTCCTGTTGCGATAATGGTAGGAAATGGCAAGGGCGCAAAGAGCGGTATACTCTTCAAGACAGCGGCAAGCCTTGAGGCAACAGGCCGCACACAGATTGTGGCACTTGATAAGACAGGCACCATAACAAGCGGTGAGCCGAAGGTGACGGATATCGTGCCGGATGAGACATTTTTTGAGGAAACCGGCAATAATGCCGGAAAGCTTCTTGCAATAGCCGCATCAGTCGAGGCCAAGAGCGAGCATCCGCTTGCAAAAGCCATTATGGAGCGCGCTAAAACGGATGAAATCGCTGTCGCAGAGGTGACGGATTTTAGCGCTGTTGTAGGAAATGGTCTGACTGCAATACTTGCAGGCAAAATGATAAAAGCAGGAAATCTTGCTTTTGTCAGCAAATTTGTAAAAGTGTCAGATGATATGCGTGCGAGAGCTGTCGAATTTTCAAAGGAAGGAAAAACGCCTCTGTTCTTTGCCGCAGATGACAGGCTTTGCGGTATCATAGCCGTTGCAGATACAATAAAGGAGGACAGTCCGGAAGCTGTCAGACAGCTTAAAAATATGGGTATCAGAGTTGTTATGCTCACCGGTGACAACGAGCAGACTGCCTATGCCATTGGAAAGCAGGCGGGAGTGGACGAAGTCATCGCAGGTGTGCTTCCGGATGGTAAGGAGGCTGTCATAAGGAAGCTAAAAAAACAGGGCAGGGTAGCCATGGTTGGTGACGGAATCAATGATGCACCGGCGCTCACACGTGCGGATATGGGAATTGCAATCGGCGCGGGAAGTGATGTGGCAATAGATGCAGCGGATGTTGTCCTGATGAAGAGCCGCTTGATAGATGTACCGGCAGCAGTGCGGTTAAGCCGTGCTACATTGACAAATATACACGAAAATCTGTTCTGGGCATTTTTCTATAATGTAATAGGTATTCCACTTGCAGCCGGTTTGTGGTATCCTTTATTAGGATGGAAGCTCAATCCGATGTTTGGAGCGGCGGCGATGAGCCTGTCGAGCTTCTGCGTTGTTACCAATGCCCTGCGGCTGAATCTGTGCAGGGTGTATGATCCTAAGCATGACAGAAAAGCAACACCAGATAGAAAAAACAAAACAAATAAACCAAATGAAAGTGAGGAAAAATCAATGACAAAGACAATGAATATCGAAGGAATGATGTGCGGCCACTGCGAGGCAAGAGTAAAGAAGGCACTCGAGGCGCTTGATGCAGTTAGTGAGGCTGTAGTAAGCCATGAGAGTGGAACTGCAGTAGTGACATTAAGCTCTGACATTTCCGATGAGAAATTAAAGGAGACTGTAGAGGCTGAGGACTACAAGGTTACATCAATTCAGTAATCAGTCAGACAGCATAACAATATGAAGAAATATATAGCATTGGTATTGGCTGCAGTGCTGGTGCTTGGGATTTTTACAGGATGTGGTAACAAGGGCAACAAGGAGACAGAATCACAGACGGATGAGAAAGCCACTGAGTCGGTGAATTCTGCAGAAAATAATACTGAGGACAGTACGAAAAGCAGTACAGAAAATCAGAATGTGGCTGACACAGAGCAGCTCACCACAGAAAACGGACAGGAGAGCTCAGTTCTTGCCTGTCCGTCAGTAAACGGTAAGCTGCATGTGGAGGGCAGCAAGCTCGTTGATCAAAATAACAACGAGGTGCAGCTTCGCGGAGTCAGCACACACGGTCTTGCGTGGTATCCACAGTATGTGACCAATGATTGCTTTGCCACGCTGAAAAGCTTTGGCGCAAACGTAGTGAGGCTCGCCATGTACACCTACGAAAGCGGTGGCTACTGCACAGACGGTGACAGGCAGCAGCTTGAGACACTTGTGCAAAACGGAGTGCAGTACGCGTTCAACAACGACATGTATGTCATCATCGACTGGCATGTGCTAAACGAGGGCAATCCAAACCGCTACAGTGATGTGGCAAAGACTTTTTTTGCCAAAATGGCACAGCAGTATGCCTCATACAACAACGTGATTTACGAGATTTGCAATGAGCCGTGCAACGGTGCGACCTGGGGAGATGTGAAGTTTTATGCCAGCGAGGTCATTCCGTCAATCAGAAGCTACGACAAGGATGCAGTCATACTGATAGGCACACCTAACTGGAGCCGGGATGTGAATGAGGCAGTCAAGGACCCTGTCACAGGCTATGATAATATCATGTATACACTGCATTTCTATGCCGCAACCCACAAGGAGGACTTGCAAAACAAGCTAAAATCGGCGGCAGACGCCGGACTGCCGATATTTGTATCAGAGTTTGGCATCTGCAGCGACGACGGAAACGGTCAGGTGGACATAGATTCCGCAAACAGCTGGATCAGCCTGCTCGACAGCTACGGCATCGGCTATGTGTGCTGGAATCTGTCCAATAAGGACGAAAAATCAGCGCTCCTAACACCTGCCTGCGATAAGACAAGCGGCTTTACCTATGAGGATCTAAGTGATGAGGGCAAGTGGCTGTACGGTGTGCTCACAAGTCATGTGACACCGGTCTTGAATTAACGAAAAGTCTCAGATGTACGGAAAACGGCGCACCTGCTAATGCCGGGATAGAAGCATCCATGCACTCAGCCGGCATGCACATGAGGCAGATGCAGATACTTCTCTCTGGTAGCAAGTCCGCCGCGGATATGGCGCTCGGACTTGTTGATATCGAGAATGTGACGCGCTTTTGCGGCAAGTTCCGGGTCTATGCGAAGCAGCCTGTCAGCATCCGTGATATCCTTGTGCACAGTGGATTTGCTTATGCCAAACTGCTTTGCAGCCTGACGCACCGTGGCATTGTTTTCAACTATGTAGTTGGCGATTTCCACCGCCCTTGTCTCAATATATGATTTCAAAAAATACTCCTGCATATTCTGTTGTTACAGTTTATGCAGGAGTATTTTTAATATTACACACAGGTTGTAATTCTATTTACGTTTTTCGTAATAAAAAAAATAAGAAAACGGTTTTTTAATAGTAATAATAATATCAATTTTCCGTATTGCATTGGTGCAAAAGTTGCGCTGCCTGATCATATTAAGCTCATTAAATATATTAAGTGTATTAAGTATGTTAAGCGTATGCAGCAGTTATGAGCTCAATACATTTATCGTATCCAAGCACAGAGCTGTTTAGCACTAGGTCATAATTTTTTCTGTTGCCCCACTCCTTGTCGGTAAAGTAGCGGTAATTTACAGAGCGCTTCTTATCGACATCCTTTAGCAGCTTTTTGACCTCGTCATCGCTCTTATGGTAGAGCTTTTTTATTCTTGCAGCCTTCTCAGGCTTATTTCCCTCTATAAAAACATTCAGCACATCATCCCTGTCAGAAAGAATGTAGTCTGCGCAACGTCCCACAATAACGCATGGCTCTTTTTGCGCAATATCCTTGATGAGCTTCTGCTGAATATTGAAAATCTGGTCGGAAAGAGAAACTCCTGTGATATCGCGCCCCACAAATGCATATGAAAAAATACTTCCGGCAGGTGCATATTCGCCCTGGTTTGCGACAATCTGCTCAGAGATACTGAGCTCCTTTGCCACATGCTCAATTATTTTTTTATCGTAAAACTCAATGCCGCATTTTTGAGCAATCTGTTCGCCGATAAAGCGACCGCCACTGCCAAACTCTCGGCTTATAGTGATTATTTTAAAACTCATGATGAAACCTCCCAGCCTATAAAAGTGTTTATAATTCATTATAACGTAATTGCACATAAAATCAAAACAGAAATTTAACAAAATCGCTTGCAGATAAGCACTCCGTAATCTATAATGACATAAGAATACATGTTGCTTTTACGTAATCAATGAGATGGCAGCAGATAACATATGTTATGTTTTTGTTATTGTTTACACCACAGTGTGGCAAACAGCAATTACGTGACGTTTCAAAGATTGTAAAACAGCAGCATAGCGAATAAACAATTAGGAGGAAAACATGGATCAGGAAAAGGTCATAGTCATAGACTTTGGTGGTCAGTACAATCAGCTTGTTGCGCGCCGTGTCCGCGAGTGCAACGTGTACTGTGAGATTTACTCATACAAAATAGACATTGAGAAAATCAAAGAAATGAATCCAAAGGGCATCATCCTTACAGGAGGTCCAAACAGCTGTTATGAAGAGGATTCACCATCATACCGGAAAGAGCTGTTTGAGCTGGGAATACCTGTGCTTGGCATCTGCTACGGTGCACAGCTTATGATGCATAAATTAGGCGGAAAGGTAATCACACCGGAGGTTGGAGAGTATGGAAAGACAGAAATCACATATTCTGCAAACGGCGTGATGTTCAAGGATCTGCCATCAGAATCAGTATGCTGGATGAGTCATTTCGACAGAATTGCAGAGGCTGCACCGGGCTTTGAGGTAGTTGCGCACACTGCAGACTGTCCAATAGCCGCAACACAGAATGTTGAGAAAAAATTATATGCAGTACAGTTCCATCCGGAGGTACTTCACACCAAGAACGGAACACAGATGATTTACAATTTCGTCCGTGGCGTATGTGGATGTGCAGGCACATGGAAGATGGATTCATTCGTCAAAAACACAATCGAAGAAATCAGAGAGCAGGTCGGTGACGGCAAAGTGCTCCTTGCACTTTCGGGTGGAGTAGACTCATCAGTACTTGCAGCACTCCTTGCCAAGGCAATCGGCAAGCAGCTCACCTGCGTATTCGTAGACCACGGACTTCTCCGCAAGAACGAGGGCGATGAGGTAGAGGGCGTATTCGGCAAAGGCGGTTCGTTCGACATCAACTTTGTCCGCGTCAACGCACAGGAGCGCTACTACAGCAAGCTTGCAGGCGTCACAGAGCCTGAGCGCAAGCGTAAAATCATCGGTGAGGAATTCATCCGTGTATTCGAGGAAGAAGCTAAGAAAATCGGAAAGGTTGACTTCCTTGCGCAGGGAACCATCTATCCGGACGTAGTGGAGAGTGGACTCGGCGGAGAATCTGCAGTCATCAAATCACACCACAACGTAGGAGGTCTCCCGGAGCATGTCGATTTCAAGGACATCGTGGAGCCACTCAGAAACCTCTTCAAGGACGAGGTCCGCAAGGTCGGACTGGAGCTTGGATTACCTGACTATCTCGTATTCCGTCAGCCATTCCCAGGCCCAGGCCTTGGAATCCGTATCATCGGCGAAGTAACAGCCGAAAAGGTACGCATTGTCCAGGATGCAGACTGGATTTACAGAAGCGAAGTGGAAAAGGCAGCAAAAGAGTACAAAGAGGCCCACGGCGAGGAACCATCATGGATGCCAAACCAGTACTTTGCAGCCCTTACCAACATGCGTTCAGTAGGTGTCATGGGTGATGAGAGAACATATGATTATGCCGTTGCAGTCCGTGCAGTCCGTACCGTGGACTTCATGACAGCCGAAGCAGCCGAGATACCGTTTGAGGTACTTCAGACAGTGATGAGCAGAATTATAAATGAGGTAAAGGGAGTCAATAGAGTATTCTATGATTTGACCAGTAAGCCACCGGGAACTATTGAGTTTGAATAATTTTCAAAAGCTCGCAAAGCCTAGTAAAATGGGCATTTGCGAGCTTGTTTTTTGTCTTGTGGTACTAAAATGGTACTAAAGTGAGCTGTGCGTGAATAGTTTCATTTACGCCTGAGGCCATGTTATTTTCCACTCAAAATATTCATTAGGAGAAATCTCTCCACTATTTAATTTCGTTTTCATTTCACACCATTCCGAAAGGAAATCATTTACCAATCCATATTCAAAAGTTAATGCGACAGGTGAGCCTGTACTGTCATAATCATCTTCGTTGTAAGTTGGTCTGGCAGTCTCGGAAGATTTTGCAGGTGTCATTGCAGTCAGATGAATCAGGTTGCCGGGAGCTGTGTACTCTGGGAATCTTGTACCTTTTCCACGTGCCGGGAGAGATGTGGCACTTTCTTCAAGCCAGAAAAGTGTTTCAATGATATCTTCAGCAGCACCAAGGCTGTAATCAGAGATTGCCTTGTAATTGCAGTGCAATGCATCAGCAAGCTTTAGAATCATATCTTCACCGGGAATGCGTGCACCGGTTTCATACTGGGATATGCGGACCGACATATTTTTGCCCTCAAATCCAAGTGCACCGCCCAGTTCATCCATTGTCATTTTACGGAATACCCGTATTTTCTTTATTCTTTCACCAATTGTCATAGTGTAGTCACCTCCGTTTATCTGTCCCTGATGGACTGTTAAAGACAGTATAACACGGAAAAAATGAAAATGGAAGCTTTTCTATACGAGAACATTAGAAAAACTTCTTGACAATTCAATACTATACGGTATAGAATAATATCAATTCAATTATCTATACGATATGGTATTGAAAAATAACTAAATGAGCGGTACCAGAAATCTAACAGGCATTTGCCAAGACATTCATAGGAATCGAGCGAATGTAGACACTCCCCCAAGCGGACCGAGTACCTCGAGCAGGAGTGGGCGGTATTACAGGAGATTATCTCAGGTAAGGAGGCTGGTTGTGACATCAGCAGAACTGGTATGGAGAAACGCCAAAACAAATTTTAATGGAAAGGTGGTGAAAGGGCATGAATGAAAAGTTTTTAGAAGTAGGAGATGTGATGCAGATTCTTGGGATTTCAAGATCAGCAGCATACAAGCTTATGAGACAGATCAACAGTGAACTTGAAAAGAAGGGTTATATTGTAATCCGTGGAAAAGTAAGCAGAAAATATTTTGAAGAACGCATTTATGGTATGAGTGATGCAGGATAAGCAATAGGTAAGAAGATTGAGACAGAGGCAGGTGCAAAAGTTATATGGGTTTAGGCATCTGCTTCTGCATATGGAAAGAAGGAGATGATGAACATGCCAGCTTATAAAGACAGTAAGACAGGCACCTGGTTTGTCAAATTCTATTGTAAGGACTGGACTGGGGAAAATAAACAGATAAAGAAGAGAGGATTTGCAACAAAGAGGGAAGCACTTGATTATGAGCGTAATTACAAAATACGGCAGGAGAATAATCTGGATATGACATTTGGAGAGTTCTGGAAGCTGTATACAGAGGATGTGAAAAATTATGTCAAACTCAACACATGGCTTACCAAAGAACACATTGTGGATACAAAGATACTTCCATATTTTAAGAATCTTAAGATGAATGAGATTACACCGGGAGATGTACGCAAGTGGCAGAATGAGATGGTAGCATTCCGTTATGAGAATGGGAAGAGTTATTCCCAGACTTACAAGAAGACAATGCATAACATTTTAAGTGCGATATTCAATCATGCGTGCAGGTTTTATAATCTGAAATCAAATCCGGCAAGACAGGCCGGAAATATGGGCAGGGAAGAAAAGAAGGAAATGCTTTTCTGGACAACTGAGGAATATAAGAAGTTTTCAGAAGCGGTGATTGACAAGCCGGTTTCATTTTATGCATTTGAAATGCTGTACTGGACAGGAATGAGATTAGGTGAGCTGCTTGCACTTACGATGGAAGATTTTGATTTTGAAAAGAACACAGTCAGAATAAATAAATCGTATCAGCGGCTGCAGGGGCAGGATGTTATTACAACACCGAAAACACCTAAGAGCAACAGAACAATCAAGTTGCCGAAGTTCCTTACCGAAGAAATGCAGGAATATTTTGCAATGTTATATGACCAGACACCAACAGACAGGATTTTTCTGGTAACAAAGAGCTTCCTTCATCATGAGATGGAGCGTGGCTGCAAATTATCCGGTGTGAAGAAAATCAGAATCCATGATCTAAGGCATTCGCACATTTCACATCTGATCGACCTCGGGTTTTCCGCAGTTGCAATAGCTGACAGGGTTGGTCATGAGAGCATTGATATCACATATCGTTATTCGCATCTGTTTCCGTCAAAGCAGGTGGCAATGGCGGACAGACTTGATGCTGTCAATGCAAGCTTTGAGGATTGCGAAGAGCAGGATGATGGTGTAGAAATCATGCAGACAGAGGAAACAGCACCTATGATTGATATGGATGCGGCTGCGGAAAAAATTATAAGCATTGATAAGTACAAGGCAGTCTGATAATGCCTATGTAAAACATTATGAATCATGCCGGTACAAGTTTTGCTGGATATATGCAGCAGAAATTAAAAGAATAGATTTTATATCGGAAGGAGCAGATTATTATGAGCGAGAAAAGGCTGGATGCCAAGAACAGATGGAGAAATGTTGTAGTAGCGTTTCGTATGTCACCGGAGGAAGCACAGGAGCTGAATGTGAAGGTTTCACTCAGCGGACTTTCAAAACAGGATTATATCATCCAATGTCTTCTGAAGCATGAAATCAGGGTTGTTGGTGGAATGAAGGTGGCAAAGAAAGTACAGGTGCATCTTGATACGATACTGGAAGAATTACAGACATTAGATGAATCTGACAGAGGTATAGATGTTGAAGAACTGCTGGTTCAATTAAAGCATGTGCTTGATATTCTGCAGAGTGATGAGAAAGGCGGTAATTATTATGAGTAAGACAACATTTGAAAAGCTTGGCATCCCATATGAAGAAAGGGATGGAATATTTTATCCGGTGCTTGTCGCAGGAACAGAGAAGGCAGATATAGATGTAGGAAAGTATGGGCGTATGTGGATTAAATATATCAAGGAAGAATATCCAATGAGATATAAGAGTCTGGTGCGGTTCGGTGAGCTTGAAGAGAGAGCGGATGAAGTCAATGATACAGCATATGAGCTGCTCGATGATATTGAAGCTAAGTGGCTGAAAAAGCATAAGCCAAAGAATCCAAATTCCTTTACAGAACAGTTACAGCTAAGAACACAGACCAGGATGATGGCAGAGGAAATCGTTATTATGGATGTGGTAATGCAGTTTCATTAGTGTGGGGGCAAAAAGCGCCGTCAAAACATGAAAATGGGGGCAAAAAGCGCCCCCAAAACCACAAAGTGGGGGCAGAAAGCGCCCCCGCACAAATCAGAGCTGAAAAAAGTGTGGGGGCAAAAAGTGCCGTCAAAATGCAAAAGTGGGGGCAAAAAGC
>ENA-UONS01000149-UONS01000149.1-human-gut-metagenome-genome-assembly--contig:-CS19-NODE-149-length-91588-cov-17.003103_pt1 | contig 91588 bp, 65 predicted proteins | sample MGYA00242458_ERZ724005 | MGnify/ENA metagenome assembly ERZ724005
TACGGCTTGGAAAGTGAATAACTTACGGCTTGGAGAGTGAATAACTGGTGACTTGGAGAGTGAATAACTTATGGCTCGACAAGTAAATAATTTGCGGCTTGGGGAGAGGTTAACTGATGGCCTGAAATATGATGCGGAAAACATTTCCGGGGCAGTAAAAAGGTGCAGTTTGAAGATAGAAAAGAGTCCTGTCCCTTCTCAGAGGATAATATATCGTTTGTTTGGGAGGTGTTATAAGAATAAGTCGGTTTTAGCAGATTAAAGAGAGAGCTGCTATTGCTAGGGGCTTGGCTTTATGATGAGTTATATGAATATTCGGTGGAATTTTCTACCTTTTCTATTGATCATCCTATTTTTGTAAAGAGAGTGTTTTATTATTTATATAATCTTGTAGGAATCTATTCGTTGGTTGTATAGGAATGCTTATTATCGTGAGGAACTTGAGATAATAGAGCAAAAGGGGAGTGCTTGTTGAGACCTTGTTTTCCTGCTTCACAAATGCCGTTTATGGTATTTGTGAAGCAGGGATTTATCATTGTTCTGTTGTTACTTCTTCCTCAGATAATTCCTCTGGAGCATTTCTGACTATTTTGTAGCCAATGATGGCTATAAAGATACTCATGAGCGGGCTGATGATATTGAAGAAGCAGAAGGGTAGATAGGTTAATGTCGAGACGTTTAGAATGGTGGCTTGTGTCATACCGCATGTATTCCACGGAATCAAAACAGAAGTGACTGTTACAGCGTCTTCCGTTGTACGGCTCAGCAATCGGCTCTCATAACCTTGCCGCTTATAGATATTACCGAACATATTGCACGACATAATGATGCTGATATATTGGTCGGCTGTAGCGAGGTTGAAGAACAGGCCTGAAAATACTGTAGATGTAACGGTGCTGACTCTGTTTTTAATGAAACGCGTACTTAAAGAGGTGATGCTTTCCAGCATGCCGCTGGCAGTCATGGCACCTCCAAAACACATGGCACAGAGGATAAGCCAAACAGTGTTCATCATGCCACTCATACCGCGCGTTGCTACCAGCTCCGATAGCATGGCATTGTCTGTTTGCAGGCTGGTCGTTCCATAGCATGTCATCATGATTCCCTTGAACAGGCTGTTTTCACCTGCAACTTCACGAACCAAATCGGGCTGGAAAATGACAGCCGCCACGCAAGCCAACAGTGTAGAGATAAGCAGTGTAATGATGGAAGGTACCTTTCGTGCTATCAGAATACCTGTAATGACCGGCACCAACAGGAGCCATGGTGTGATATTGAATTTAGCCGCCAAGCCAGACGCGAAGATTTGCATCTCCTGCGTACTGCTACTGTTATCGTGTGTCAGTCCCATGATGGTAAATAGCAAGAGCGAGATAAGCAGTGATGGTATGGTGGTAATCATCATGTAGCGTATGTGGCGGAATAGCGGAGTATTGGTGACTGAAGCCGCCAGAATGGTGGTTTCGGACAGTGGGGATATCTTGTCGCCAAAGTATGCTCCTGAAATGATGGCACCGGCTATCCAGCCTTCATGAAAACCTTGTGCCCGTCCGATTCCCATCAGAGCAATGCCTATGGTGGCTATGGTGGTCCAGGAACTACCCGTCATCACGGAGACTAGTACGCAAATGAGGCAGGTAGAGGCCAGGAAAAAACTAGGCTGTATGATTTCCATGCCGTAGTATATCAGCGTGGGCACAACACCACTAATCATCCAGATGCCGCTTAGTGCACCTATGATAAGCAGGATGATAAGAGCTGTAGCCACATTGGTTATGTTGTTGGTGATGCATCGCTCAAAATCTTTCCAAGGTACACGATAGAAAACCATGGCAATGAATGCGCAACAGGCTGTGGTGGCCAGCAGGGATATTTGGCTGCCTCCGTTTAGGGCATCGCTTCCAAAAGTGTTGATAGTTGCAAACAGCATTCCTGCAAGCAACGCTATGGGCAGGAGAGCAAGGAGGGGAGAGGGCAACTTTTTCGTTGAGTCCATGTAAATTGTTTCGTTTTTGTTTATGTTTCACCAGCACTTTCAAAGAGCTGAACTATTACTTCGCTTAGCGGCTGCAAAGGTAGGATATTTTTATGGATATTCATTCATTATGCAAATATTATTGCATAAAAATAGTGATATATTGAATATATTGTGCTGAAAGTGTATAAAATTACATTTTTATGCACTTGAAATTAATGCCTGGACTATAAATGGGACGGTGGCGGATATGGAGGAAATCCCGCTTTAATATGTCTTGATACAGGCGCGTGTACAGACAAGACGTCTTAACTATTAACACGATGCCGTCCAATAGTTAAAACGCTAATACTTGCAGATTCCTATTGGAAAATAGGATATCTGCAATCTGTCTTTTATATGCTGTTTGATAGCTTTATTTCTTTTCTATCTGATTTTTGATGCAGATTCCTCCGTATGTAAAGCCACCTCCGAATCCCATCAGCAGGAGCATGTCGTCTTTCTGAATCTTGTTGTCAACAATTCCCGCGTGCCAAGCCAAGGGTATAGATGCAGCCGAGGTGTTTCCATACTTGCGCACACTGTCCAGGCACTTGTCCATTGGAATCTTCAGTTCCTGAAATACAGCTTCCAACAGACGGTAGTTAGCACTGTGAGGAAGGAAATAGGCAATATCCTCCAGTGTCAGGCAATTCTTTCGTGCCAGCGTTTTCAGTCCTTGCGACAGCGTTTGCACTGCCCATTTATAGACTACCCTTCCGTTCTGGTGCAATTTGTTGTTGGCCACAACGTCTGCATCGTTGATAGAATCTTTCCAGTTGGTCAGATAGAGGTCTTTGCCAAATTCACCGCTGGTCTCCGTAATGGTTTCCAGCAAGTAGTTCTCCTCCGATTGCTCTACGATAACCGCTCCAGCTGCATCGCCAAACAGGATACAAGTGTTCCGGTCGTTGAAGTCGGTTACTTTCGACATCGTGTCGGCGCCAATCACCAATACCTTACGGTGTGTCCTTGCCGCAATCAGGCCTTTAGCCAGAATCAGGCCGTTGCAAAAACCGGCACAGGCCGACGAAACGTCGATGGCTCCTGCATGCGGAATCCGTAGCCGCGTCTGTACCTGGCTGGCTACGCTGGGAATGATATGGTCAGGAGTAGTAGTAGCTACTATGATGAAATCCACGTCGCTCAAATCCTTGCCATAGGTTTCCGACAGGTTGAGTGCGGCCTTCACACACATATCGCTTGTGTATTCGTCCGATGCGGCAAAAAAACGGCTTTCAATGCCTGTTCTTTCCTTTATCCACTTGTCCGACGTGTCTAGTCTTTCTTCAAAAAACGAGTTATACACTTTCTTTTCAGGATGGTAAATTCCAATCGAATTAATTACAGCATTCATAAATGTACTTGTCAAGACGGTAGAGCCCGCTTATTAAACTTGAAATGTTCTACAATTTTGTTTTGTCCATTAATATACAGTTACTAAGGGCAAATTGTTCACGGCAGTGGTGAAAAATATAGCAGTCATCTCCTGCCTATGCTCGATAAGCCTGTTATTTCCTACCTTTACAGTCTTCGTTTCAGGCAAAATCGGGCTTCTGCAATGCGCTTGTCGACAATCCTCTGACTGGAGAATCTCTGTTTTGAGAGTTTGCAATCGTCCGGATGTTGCTGTATGATTGCTTGCGGCATTGTTCTATTTTTCATCTTCACCTCTTCCGATAGGCTTCAAAAACGCCTTTTCTTCGCTCCTAAGGGAACGAACCAGATACGGAGCAGGTACGACTGAGGTACGAAGAAGGTACGACTGGGGCCATTTTTGGTCAATTCTTCAGATTGGTCGATTCTGCGGTTTGTTTTGGAAAATAGATTTTATTATTTCGTTGTGTTTCCCGTCTCTTTATGATGTTAGGTTGGGACGATGATTCATAAGGGAAATTTTTTGTTCTTGTGGAGAGAGGATAAATCGTATGGTTCTATTTCTTGTGCCTTAGTTAAATATCATGTTTCTAATGCAATAAGCAAGGATAGCTCTCGTTCATATAATATGAACAATAAAATCTGATTTTATGAAGAAAGGAATGATCTTGCTACTCATGTTAATGATGCCTTGCATTGTTTTTGCTCAAAATGTCAAATACACTTATGACAATGCTGGTAATCGTATTAAGAGAGAAATTGTGATGGATACGAAAGCACTTCAACAGGAAGAGGGTGCAATGGAGCACTATTCGGATATCCTTTCAGAACGAACTATTCGGATATATCCCAATCCCACAAGCGGTAGATTGAAAATTGAAATCGAGGGGTATGACAATTCTGATCAATGTTTCCTTCGTATTTTTAATGTTTCAGGACAGCAGGTATTCTCCATACATGCAACCTCTTCTTGGACCGAAGTGGATATTAGTTCTCAACCAAATGGCATTTACATCTTGCATATATCCTTAAACGATAAAGAAACTACTTGGAAAATAGTTAAAAAGTAATCCAAAGCAAATACTATGAAACGCACAATTTTTCTTATAAGTATTTTGACTATGTTAAATATTAGCATAGGCTTTTCTAACGCAGTTGCAGCCAGTGAGCTGATGAGTTTCCTATCGGCTAATCAATTACAGAAGCTTGTCAATACATCGGAAGATGACAGATTTAAAAACTGGACAGAAGAACAATACAGGCATTACGAAGATTCTATTAGGAAAAAATGAAAAAATGCGTGGATCCTATCTGAAAAATCAGTATTTCAAGTAATATAGTTTTAATGTTTGTTTTTTCTAATAATACGATTTAATGGATACAAAACATATTTTAAGCGATTGGCAAAAACACTTTCCTGTTTTGTCTCAATATACGTCTTCTACTTTATATGTAAGAGTAGATGTTGTTTTGTTGGGTTTGAGATTTGACAAAGTATTGTCTGATACTTATAGAGTAGTATTGGAATGTCTCCCATTATGGGAACAGGATAAAAGAAAAATCAATGTACCTGTTTTTAGTTATGAACTTTTGGATAAAAAGAAACGTCAGCTTTTTGTAAAGTACTCATTACATGATTCTTTGTTTGTGTCAGCTATAACATGCGCCGAGCAGCAGTTTGGTGCTATTCTTAAAGAAAACATTTTAATAAGTGATTTGTTTTCATTGATGAGGAATGTTTCATCAGCTTTTATTCCCAAACATAATCCTTTGGATTGGGTGCGGTTATTTGAGCTTAAACAGGCTTTGGCTGTTTATTGCAATAATATCGCTTTGTCTAACGAAATTAAGTCGGAAATAGAAAGGGAAATATGTTATTGGGATGACGACCGTTTTCAAAAAATATTCTTAAAGTCTATAATGGATTGGAAGACTGACTTATATCAAAAGATGAGTAACCGAGAATTGTTTATCAAACAAATTGCACTAAATGTAAGCGATAAGAAAATCTTGAGATTAAACGAAGCACATTTTGTGGTGGATTAGTGTAGGTCGTAACTAAATTGAAAGATGAAGATAATAGTAGATGGACTATTCGGGTACCCTTGAGGGGTATCGGAATAGCAGTGGGAATTGTAAAAAATGAGCATAATGAGGAAAAAAGTAGTAACTAAAATAGGCGATATCTTTTGTATAGAATTTGATGGTAAATTTAAATGCTTCTTTCAATATATAGCTAATGATTGCCATCAGTTGAATAGTTCTGTAATTCGGGCGTTTAAATCTCGTTATCAAATTGAGTATGAACCTGATATAAATGATTTGGTGAATAGTGAAGTTGCTTTTTATGCTCATACAGTCTTGAAATCAGGCATAGACTTTAATGCGTGGTATAAGATAGGTAGGTCTATGAATTTGGGTGAAGAAAAGCTATCCCAAATACTATTGGGATGTACTCAGGATATTAGAGTCCATTCAGTGTATGATGTAGAACAAGTTAATCCTCTTGCTAACTGGTATATATGGCATGTCAATGAGGCACATGACGGTATTGGAGTATAATCCCCCAAGTATCAAGATGCCATAGAAATAGGTTTAGTCATGCCATATCATCAGATTACGAATCGCATGAAATTTGGCTACTATACGTCTTCTTTAGTGGAATATGAAATTCTTAAAAGAAGGTCATTACCTTATGCGGATAGTTTTTCTCGAATAGCAAATGACGACTGTAATATGATGACATATTTTCATTACCGTGGAGAGAAAGTTGTCAGACAAGTTATAGTATTGCCTAATGGAAATATAAAATTGTCGGAACGAGTTCCAAAATTGGAAGAGTTTTCTATCTGTAGTCAGAATTTTTCAGAGATAAAGTGGCAATTCCCTCATTTTATTCAGGAAGAAGAATTTGAATGCATTTGGAATAAGTGAATAGATAGCACAACGGTAAGTTAGAGTCAATGAATGAGTTGCTCAGAGTAATGAGAAGTTGAAAAATGAAAGAGAGGGCAGCTATCTCCAGGTAATAAACGTTTTCAATAGTTCATCTAGGAGTCTACTTCAAAAAGTGTTTTTTGATAGGATTTAATGCTATATAAATTTCTCTGAGAGGTGGAATTGAAAAAACTTTATTAGAGAGGATCTATCTATATAATAACATAGTAATGTATTTGTGTATTGTTTTATTGAAATGATAAAGTATGGAAATAATATTCGGTGCTGTCAAGTCTAGAGAATTTTTTAGCTTTAGTTTTCATTCAGAGGCAGTCCGTACATTTGATAGGCTATTATCAAATGGGTTACTTGGATTTAAATCAGATTTAGTAGAAACAATGGCCGTAACGTTTGTATGCTTGTCACCTCAGTTCACCACGTTTTATAAAGTAAGTCGTCCTAAATACTATGAGGATAAGACTTTGAAAATTAGATATTCTGTAACTCCTGAGGTAAGAATGTATAAATGTCTCACGGCGGATTTTGTAGTAGATTTCGAAGGCTATTTTAAGTTGACTATAAAAGAAGAATGTCTCAAATATTTAGCCCTTCTGTTTATAGATTTTTTAAGCAACTTAAAATATCCGGGCAAATTGAAGAAATTCGAAAAAGATAAACTGCTTCAGGCTGTAAAAGATATCTTTATAAAAAATGGTATTATATCAGTGGATGACATTATATAATAGGTAATGATGTGGATTCCTGATTTTTGTTGACTCGTTTTTGCAGAAAAGCATACAGATGCCACAGATTAAGACTGATTTTCACAGATTTATTTATTGGGATAGGCTAATGTCATCTGCGGTTATCAGTCAAATCTGTGTCATCTGTGTGTCATTCATTGGCTATAATATCCTTTAGCTGCATTCTATATTTTATTGCACATCGTTCAGCCAGGCATCCGACGTGGCATCGCTGGGCATGCGCCAGTCGCCGCGGGGGCTGATGGAGATGCTGCCCACCTTGGGGCCGTCGGGCAGGCACGAGCGCTTGAACTGCTGGTTGAAGAAGCGCCGCATGAAGGTGCTGAGCCACTTGCGTATGGTGTCTTCATCGTACGTGCCGCTGAAGGTGCGTGAGGCTAGGAAGAATATCTTGGCCGGGCGGAAGCCGAAGCGCAGGAAGTAGTAGAGGAAGAAGTCGTGCAGTTCGTAGGGCCCCACGAGGTCTTCGGTTATCTGGCTGATGTTGCCGTCGGCATCGGCGGGTATCAGTTCGGGGCTGATGGGGGTGTCCACTATGTCGAGTAAGGTCAGGCGCGAGTCATTGTCCATGCCGTTCAGGGCTACCCACTTCACCAGATGCTTCACCAGAGTCTTGGGTACGCTGGCATTGACGCCATACATGGAGATATGGTCGCCGTTGTAGGTGGCCCATCCCAGTGCCAGTTCGGAGAGGTCGCCGGTACCTACTACGAGTCCGTTGGTCTGGTTGGCTATGTCCATCAGTATCTGCGTGCGTTCGCGGGCCTGCGAGTTTTCGTAGACCACGTTGTGGTTCTGTGGGTCGTGCCCTATGTCTTCAAAGTGTTGCAGGCAGGCAGCCTTGATGCTGACCTCGCGTATGGTGACACCGAGCGACTGCATCAGCTGCACGGCATTGGTGTGGGTGCGGTCGGTGGTGCCAAAGCCGGGCATGGTGACGCCGATGATGTTCTTGCGCGGCCACTGCAACTTATCGAAGGTGCGCACGCATACCAGCAGGGCCAGGGTAGAGTCGAGGCCGCCCGATATGCCCACTACGGCGCTGCCGGCGTGCGTGTGGACGAGGCGCTGTGCCAGGCCCGACACCTGTATACTGAAGATTTCCTCGCAGCGTTCGTCCAGTGTGGGGCCTTGCGGTACGAAGGGATGCGGGTCGAAGGTGCGGGTCAGTACAAGGTCCTTACTGTTGACAAATTCGGTAGCTATGCGCTGGGGCTCTTGGGGAGCGCAATGGTGGCGGCAGGCAGCAAAGGTGGTGTTCTGGCGGCGCTCGTTGCGCAGGCGTTCCACGTCAATTTCGCTGATGACCACTTGTTCCTCCAAGGAGAAACGTTGGCTGGCGGCCAGCAGGGTGCCGTTTTCGTAAATAAGTCCGTTTCCGGCAAAGACAAGGTCGGTGGTTGACTCGCCAAAGCCACAAGAACTGAAGACGTATCCGGCTATGCAGCGTGCCGACTGCTGGCTGATGAGCGAGCGCAGGTATTGGTGCTTGCCGATGCTTTCGTTGTCGGCCGAGAGGTTGAACAGGATTTCAGCTCCTTGCAGGGCCAGTGTGGAGCTGGGCGGTATGGGTGCCCAGAGGTCTTCGCAGATTTCGATGGCGAAGGTGGTGTCGGCTGTTTCAAACAGGAGGTTGGCACCCAGAGGGGCTGTCTGTCCGCACAGGCGCAGGCTGGTCTCGCTGATGTCGGCAGCCGAGGTGAACCAGCGTTGTTCGTAGAATTCCTTGTAGTTGGGCAGGTATGTCTTGGGCACTACTCCCAGTATTTTTCCTTTCTGTATGACGACGGCGGCGTTGAGCAGGCGTCCGTTCAGTGCGATGGGCATGCCGAGGATGGCAATGATGTCGAGCTGGCGCGTATTGTTCATTACCTGCATGAGGCTGATTTCGGCTTCCTCTAGAAGCAGCTGTTGCTGGAAGAGGTCGGCACAGGTGTAGCCTGTGATGCACAGTTCGGGGAAGGCGATGATTTGTACTCCTTTGCCGTCGGCAATGATGATTTCTTTCTCAATTTGCGCGGCGTTGTACTTGCAGTGCGCCACTTTGACGGCAGGCACTGCGGCCGCTACTTTAACGAATCCGTAGTTCATATAGTTGCATGTTAATAGCTTGAATGCTGCAAAAATACGCTATTTTTCCGATATATTGCTAATAAGTTGACAAGTTGACGAGGAATGAGTTGACAGGGTGGTGTGGAATGAGTTGGCGAGGAGACAAGCTTACAGGACAACACGGGCTACTGGTTACAGACAGCTGGCCGCTTGTCGTTGACGGATTACCATTTATCATTGACCGCTTTCCACTTACTACTAAACACTGCCAAATTGTATTTTGTAACACTGCTGTAACATGTATGACACTTTTGTGCAACACACATTTTGTTTCTTTGCGCCCGGAAATTAAACGCGATTTTATGGAAACAATTTATCTGGGTATCGTTATTTTCTTGTTTGTGCTCGCCATTTTCGACTTGATAGTGGGTGTCAGCAACGATGCCGTCAACTTTCTCAATTCGGCCGTAGGCGCAAAGGCGGCCTCGTTTAAAACAGTATTGTTCATAGCTGCCGTGGGTGTGTTTGCGGGCGCCGCGCTGAGCAACGGTATGATGGACATAGCACGGCATGGTATCTATCAGCCGGAGCATTTCTATTTTGCGGAGGTCATGTGTATTCTGCTTGCGGTGATGCTGACCGACGTGGTGTTGCTCGATGTATTCAACACGATGGGTATGCCTACCTCTACCACCGTTTCCATGGTGTTCGAGCTGTTGGGCGGTACGTTTGCTTTGGCACTGATTAAGACTTATGAGAGCGATGCGCTGGGATTGGGCGACCTGATAAATACGGACAAGGCGCTTTCGGTCATCATGGCCATCTTTGTCTCCGTGGCCATTGCGTTCTTCTTCGGTATGCTGGTACAGTGGCTGGCACGTATTGTCTTCTCCTTCAACTATAAGAAGAACATGAAGTATAGCATAGCTCTCTTTGGTGGTGTGGCTGCTACTTCCATCATTTACTTCATGCTGATAAAGGGATTGAAAGACAGCTCGTTCATGACTGCCGACTATAAGCATTGGATTCAGGAGAACACGGGTGTGCTGATACTTTGTTTCTTTGTTTTCTTTACGATACTTACCCAGATACTTCATTGGTGCAAGGTGAACATCTTCAAGATGGTGGTGTTGCTGGGTACCTTTGCGTTGGCACTGGCCTTTGCGGGCAATGACCTGGTGAACTTCATCGGTGTGCCTCTGGCTGGTTATTCGTCATTTGTTGACTACATGAACAATGGTACGCAGGTAGGTCCCGATGGTTATCTGATGGAGTCGCTGCTGGGGCCGGCCAAGACTCCCTGGTACTTCCTCTTTGGTGCGGGTGCCATCATGGTGTATGCACTCTTTACGTCGAAGAAGGCGCACAACGTTATCAAGACTTCTGTCGATTTGTCTCGTCAGGATGAGGGAGAAGAAAACTTCGGTAGTACGCCTATTGCCCGTACGCTGGTGCGCTTCAGCCTGACGATTGCCAATGGTATTTCAAAAATTGTTCCCGATAATACAAAACGCTGGATAGATACCCGTTTCCGTAAGGACGAGGCCATCATTGCCGATGGCGCGGCCTTCGATATGGTGCGTGCTTCGGTCAATCTGGTGTTGGCAGGTTTGCTGATTGCCTTGGGTACTTCGCTGAAGTTGCCGTTGTCTACCACTTACGTGACTTTCATGGTGGCTATGGGTACTTCGCTGGCCGACCGTGCCTGGGGACGTGACTCGGCTGTGTTCCGCATCACGGGTGTGCTGAGTGTTATTGGCGGTTGGTTCATTACGGCCGGTGCTGCGTTCACCATCTGCTTCTTTGTGGCGTTGCTTATCCACTTTGGCGGTACGGTTGCCATCCTGGCACTGATTGTGCTGGCTGTCTTCATGCTTATCCGCAGCCAGGTGATGTACAAGAAGCGTAAGGCTAAAGAGCAGGGCAACGAAGCCTTCAGACGTCTGATGAAGAGCGGTGACAATGCCGAAATCATGCAGCTGCTGAAAGACCATACACGCGAAGAGCTGACCAAAGTGCTGGAGTTTGCACAGGACAACTTTGAACGTACGGTGACTGCCTTCCTGCACGAGAATCTGCGCGGATTGCGCCGGGCCATGGGTGCGGTGAAGTTTGAAAAGCAGCTCATCAAGCAGATGAAGCGTACCGGAACAGTAGCCATGAGCCGTCTGGACAACAATACGGTGCTGGAGAAAGGACTTTATTACTATCAGGGCAACGACTTTGCCAGCGAGCTGGTTTATAGTATCGGCCGTCTGTGTGAGCCCTGCTTGGAGCACATCGACAATAACTTTAAACCGCTCGACGCTATCCAGAAGGGTGAGTTTACCGATGTGACGGAAGACATTACCTTCCTGCTTCAGGATTGCCGCCGTCGTATGGAGAACAATCAGTTCAACGACCTTGAACAGGATGTGCGCAAGGCCAATGACCTCAATGCCCAACTGTCTCAGCTGAAGCGTGGCGAGTTGCAACGCATACAGCAACAGAACGGCAGTATCAAGGTGAGTCTGGTTTACCTGACCATGATTCAGGAGGCTCAGAATGTGGTGAGCTACACCATTAACCTGATGAAGGTTAGCCGCAAGTTCATGGCCGAAGAACAACGGGCTGAGATGGAATAACTCTGATTTACTTTGTTGATATAGGAAGCGGGCAGACTGGTAGTGCATACCAGGTCTGCCCGCTTGCTGTATTTTTACGTGGCTTTTGCTTGACGGAGGTGAAATAAAGATGTACATTTGCCGATATGGAACTGGAAATAATTGATTGGAATCAGGTGCCTTATACGGAAGGCTGGAACAGGCAGACAGTACTGTTCGATGAGATTGTTGCGGCCAAACGTGCCGGAACATCGTATGTAAACCATATCGTCTTTTGCGAGCATCCTCATGTCTATACGTTGGGACGCAGTGGCAAGGAGGCCAATATGCTGCTTGGCGAGGAGCAGTTGCAGCGCATTGGGGCTACACTCTACCACATCGACCGCGGGGGCGACATTACATATCATGGTCCGGGACAACAGGTGTGCTATCCCATTCTGAATCTGGAGGAGTTCGGACTGGGGCTGAAGGAGTATGTGCATTTGCTGGAAGAGGCTGTCATCGGCGTATGTGCCTCTTATGGCATAGAGGCTGGACGTGTAGACAAGGCCACGGGGGTATGGTTGGACGGCGATACGTCACGGGCGCGTAAGATTTGTGCCATTGGCGTGCGCAGCAGCCACTATGTCACCATGCACGGATTGGCATTGAATGTGAACACCGACCTGCGCTATTTCAGTTACATCAATCCTTGTGGTTTTGTTGACAAGGGTGTCACTTCGTTGCAACACGAGCTTCGGCGTGAGGTCAGCATGGCTGAAGTGAAGGAACGCCTGGGAAAAGAACTTTTCAGGCTGTTGGGCAGGGGCTGATCGATGCTTTGTCTGTTTCTGTCGGTAGTGGAGTCTTATGATAGAGGGTAAGGATTATTAGGCTGGTTGCATAGTATTGTTTCGTTTATCTTTATTCCTGACGTAGGGGCTTGGGCTGAACACTATATAGGAATCCCCTCTTTTTGTCCTGTAGGATTTGAAGAGGGGATTTCTGTATCAGGTTTAATCTTCGCTTTTCATTACCACTCCCAGTTTCTTTTTACCATCCATCTTGACAACGATGGGTTTGTCGAAGTGAACGTGGCGCAGGTATTGGCTTTCGTATACGGCCGGCAGGCTGTTGAGATAGTCTTGGTCGTAGATGCCGTCGTTCATGTAGGCGTTGATGGTGAAGTAGCCCACGCCGAAAGAAGTCAGGTTCTGGAAAAAATGGGTACCTTGGCTGGGGTCGACACGATAGTTGGTCAGTCCGGCTTCTACGATGACACGTGCTGCGCTGATGTGCGGCCACTTCACGGGGATGCCCAGCCACGAATCGCTGCTTCCCCAGCGTCCGGGGCCTATGAGTACGTAGTTCTTGCCTTCATCCAGGAATTTCTGGTTCAGGGTTTCAATTTCGCGGGCTATGTCGGGATTGCGCGAGGCACTGTAGTTGTCGGTCTTCACATATACCACGTCGTATAGCTCGTTCATGATGCCATGGCCCAATGAATTGTTGGAGCGCAGAATCAGCTTGTCGTCGGGTATGGCGGTCAGGTCTTCGTCCAGTACCTCTTTGGTGTCGACGATGGGTCTGATTTGCAGCAGGTAGAAGGTGCCGGTTTTGTCCACTTCGCGGCTCATGGTGGCGGCAAACTCTATTTCTACCGGTCGGCGCATTTCTTCCTGTCCGTATTTCAGTGCCAGTTGCAGGATGCGTGGCAGGGGGAAGACGTCGTGTTGCAATATGTTGGCAAAGGTGATGACCTTGCGTCCGCCGGGGTAAAGTCCGTCGCGTATAATCTGGTCGTAAGGGTCGTAGGTGGAGGCTATGTAATTCAGGGCACCGTCCTTTTCGGCTTCCTTGACGGGCAATTTCAGCAGGTTGAAGCCATCGTCTATGGAGAAGTCGTGACCGGCATTGCTCAGGTCGAGTGCATAGAAGCGGGTCTGCGTCTCGCGCAGGGCTATCTCCATTTCGCTGGTTTGCAGCACCTGGTTGGGGTGGTAGGGCGAGAAACGCAGGGTCAGTCCGCCGTCCACAATGTATTTGCCCAGACCCAGAGCCAGGTTTACGATGCCTTCTTCGGCCTGCTCATCGCCTATGGGGTAGTAGTTGAGCGAGCGTGCCACGCCCGACATGCTGGGATAATAGCGGTTGCCGTACTGATTGCCTACCACCTGTTGCAGGATGACGGCCATCTTTTCCTGGTCTATCACATTGCTGGTGGCCTGCATGTAAGCCTTGGAGTCGCGGAAGTAGACCGATGCATATACACCCTTGATGGCATCGCTCAGCATGCGCAGCATCTCGTACTTGTCGTCCAGGTAGGGAATCATATAAGTATTGTAGATGCCTGCAAAGGGCTGGTAGTGAGAGTCTTCGAGCAGTGATGATGAACGGACTGCGATGGGCGACTTAACCACGTCGAAGAACGTGAAGAAGTCTTCCACCAGTCTGTCGGGCAGCTTGGCCTTGAGGAAGTAGCGCAGGATGGTAGCGTCGTCGGCTGTGGAGAGTGCCACCTGGTAGAGGTTGTTGCTCTCCATGAACTCGTCGAATACGTCGGTACAGAGCACCACGGTCTTGGGTATGGCAACTTTGGCGTTTTCAAATTCTTCAAACTCGGGGTGTCGCTTCACCAAGTTGTCAATGAAAGCCAGGCCGCGGCCTTTGCCTCCCAGCGAGCCCTCGCCTATACGGGCAAAATTGGAGTAACGGTCAAAGCGGTCGCGCTTGAAAATGGCTACTACACCCTGGTTTTTCATCTTGCGGTACTTGACGATGGCTTCGAAGATGATTTTGCGGTGGGCATCCACGTCTTGCAGGCTGTTCCAGGTGATGGGCTTCAGAAACTCGGCAATGGGGAACATGGCACGCGAGTAGAGCCAGCGGCTGATGTGGTTGCGGCTGATGTGGTAGAGAAACGATTCGGCAGGCACGGCAAAGATGATATTTTGCAGTTCCTTGAGGTTCTTCACACGGGCAATCTCCTCCATGGTAGTGGGATTGCGGAAGATGAAGTCGCCAAATCCGAAGTTGTCCGATATGATGCGGCGTAGGTCTACGTCCATCTTTTTGGAATTCTTGTCGATGAACGATGCACCAAACTTATTGGCATAGAGCAGATTCTCTGACTCTGATGACTGAATGATGAGCGGCACGAAGGGGTCTTCCTTACGGATGGCTGCACAGAGTCTGATGCCGGCCATGCCGTCCTTAGGACCTCCTTCTACGCGTGGGAAACGTACGTCGGTAATGACACCCAGTATGTTGTTCTTGTATTTCTCGTAGATGGTGGTGGCCTCCTGGTAGGTACGGGCCAGTACTATCTTGGGACGTCCACGCATGCGCAGCGTACGTTGGTGGGCATTCAACGCTTCGGTACTGAACTCCTGGCTTTGCTTCAGCACGAATTTGTAGAGGTTGGGCAGGATGGAGGAGTAGAAGCGGATGCCGTCTTCGACCAGCAGGATAACCTGTACGCCTACTTCGTTGACGTCATGCTCCAGGTTCATCTTGTCTTCTATCAGCTTGATGATGGATACCAACAGGTCGGTGTTGCCCAGCCAGCAGAAGATGTATTCAAAGGAACTGAGGTCTTCGTTGGCTATGCGCTGGGTGATGCCGTGGCTGAAGGGAGTCAGAATCACCATCGGAATGTGCGGGTATTGTCCTTTGATAGTGCGGGCCACGTCGAAGCTTTCATTGTCGCCTGTACCGGGCATGCAGATAATCAGGTCGTAGGACATGGCCGACAGGTGTGCCAGCGCGTCGTCGCAGGTACTTACCTGGGTGAAGCGGGGCGGGTAGCGCAGCGACAGTGAGGTGTATTCATTGAATATCTTTTCGTCTATGCGTCCGTCGTCTTCCAGCATGAAGGCGTCGTAGGGATTGGCAATGAGCAGGACATTGAAAATGCGCCTCGTCATGAGGTTGGCAAACTGGGTGTCCTTGAAGTAAAGCTGGTTTAATTTAAGTTTGCTGAGCATAGGTTTCTCAAGATTAGTAGTTCCGTTTGCAAAAGTAATAGAAATCAGGCCTATTCGGATGGGCTGTCGATTACTTTTTTCCTTGTATATGGAAGAATCAGGCAGATGACAGACGTAATCTGAAAAGATAGTTTGATGCGTAAATGAATGAAAATAGCCGCGAGTACTGATAAAATGTTATAATAACAATAGAAAAAGTTACGATTTTATTTGCATGCTATAATTTTATCCCTACCTTTGCAGCCGTATTAAAAAAGAAACAAGATGATTCAGAACTTTACATATATTCTGCTGTGTGGCATTATTATTCTGCTAAGTAAATGTAGTGGAAGTGAGTGTCGTGCATGATTATATGTAAGTTGGATGATATAATGAAGCCTTTCTCACTTCCCTGTGCGAAAGGCTTTTTTGTTGTACATAACTATAAATACGATATACAAAGATGAGTGACAGATTATTTATTTTCGACACAACGCTTCGCGATGGCGAGCAGGTTCCGGGATGTCAGTTGAATACGGTAGAGAAAATTCAGGTGGCCAAGCAACTGGAACTGCTGGGTGTGGATGTCATTGAGGCAGGATTCCCTATTTCGAGTCCGGGCGATTTCAATTCGGTGATTGAGATTTCAAAGGCTGTGACGTGGCCTACCATTTGCGCACTGACACGTGCCGTGCAGAAAGACATTGACGTGGCGGCTGAGGCCCTGAAGTATGCCAAGCACAAGCGCATTCATACAGGTATCGGAACTTCGGATTCGCACATCAGATATAAATTCAATTCCAACCGTGAGGAGATTATTGAGCGGGCGGTGGCAGCGGTGAAATATGCCCGTCGTTTTGTGGACGATGTGGAGTTTTATGCCGAAGATGCCGGCCGTACGGAGAATGAATATCTGGCCCGTGTCATCGAGGCTGTCATCAAGGCCGGTGCCACGGTGGTGAATATCCCTGATACCACGGGTTACTGTCTGCCGTCGGAGTATGGTGCCAAGATAAAGTATCTGATGGAACACGTTGACGGCATTCACAACGCTATCATTTCTACTCACTGCCACAATGACCTGGGCATGGCTACGGCCAATACTATGGCGGGTGTGCTGAACGGTGCGCGCCAGGTAGAGGTGACCATCAACGGCATTGGCGAGCGTGCCGGCAATACTTCGCTGGAAGAGATAGCCATGATTATCAAGTGTCACAAGGATATTGACATCGAGACTAACATCAATACGCAAAAGATTTATCCCACCAGCCGCATGGTGTCGAGCCTGATGAACATGCCCGTACAGCCCAACAAGGCCATTGTGGGCCGCAATGCCTTTGCCCATTCTTCGGGCATCCACCAGGACGGTGTGCTGAAGAATGTGCAGACGTATGAGATTATCGACCCGCACGATGTGGGTATTGACGACAATTCCATTGTGCTGACCGCACGCAGCGGACGTGCAGCCCTGAAGAACCGCCTGCATGTGTTGGGCGTGGAGTTGACTCAAGAGAAGCTGGACAAGATATACGAAGATTTCCTGAAGCTGGCCGACAAGAAGAAAGATATCAACGACGATGACATCCTGGTATTGGCAGGTGCTGACCGTACGCAGAATCATCGCATCAAGCTGGAGTATCTGCAAGTGACCAGCGGCGTGGGCGTACGCTCCGTAGCCAGCCTTGGTCTGAATATTTCGGGCGAGAAGTTTGAGGCTGCCGCCAGTGGAAACGGTCCGGTAGATGCCGCCATCAAGGCTCTGAAAAAGATTATCGACCGCCAGATGACGCTGAAGGAATTTACCATACAGGCCATCAGCAAGGGTAGCGACGACATGGGAAAGGTGCACATGCAGGTGGAATACGACAACCGCATCTACTACGGCTTTGGCGCCAATACCGACATCATTGCCGCTAGCGTGGAGGCGTACATCGACTGTATCAACAAGTTTAAATAAATAATCAATTATTGCTATATAAAAAGATATGAATACACTGTTTGATAAAATCTGGGACGCCCACGTGGTACAAAAGGTGGAGGAAGGTCCCACACAACTCTATATTGACCGCCTTTATTGCCACGAGGTGACCAGTCCGCAGGCTTTTGAAGGCTTGCGTGCCCGGGGACTCCGCTGCTTCCGTCCCGAGAAGATTTTCTGTATGCCAGACCATAATACCCCTACGCACGATCAGGACAAACCGATTGAAGACCCAGTTTCGCGCACGCAGGTAGATACGTTGGCTCGCAATGCCGAAGAATTCGGCTTGACGCACTTTGGCATGCTGAACCCCAAGAACGGTATTATACACGTGGTAGGACCGGAGCGCGGCCTTACCTTGCCGGGCATGACCATCGTTTGCGGCGACTCGCATACCTCTACCCACGGAGCCATGGGTGCCGTAGCCTTTGGCATCGGTACCAGCGAGGTGGAAATGGTGATGGCATCGCAATGTATTCTTCAGACACGGCCAAAGACAATGCGCATCACCGTAGACGGACGGCTGGGCAAGGGCGTGACAGCCAAGGACCTGGCTCTCTATATGATGTCGAAGATGACTACCAGTGGTGCTACGGGCTACTTTGTGGAGTATGCCGGTGAGGCTGTGCGCAGCCTGACGATGGAAGGCCGCCTGACGCTGTGCAACCTCAGCATTGAGATGGGTGCACGCGGTGGTATGGTCGCTCCCGACGAGGTGACGTTTGCCTACATCAAAGAACGTGAATATGCGCCGAAGGGCGAGGCTTGGGACAAGGCTTTGGCTTATTGGAAGACGCTGAAGAGCGACGACGATGCCGTGTTCGACAAGGAGGTGCGCTTCGATGCTGCCGACATTGAGCCAATGATTACCTATGGAACTAATCCCGGTATGGGCATGGGCATTACCAATCATATTCCTACCACCGAGGGTATGGGCGAGGCAGCACAGGCATCGTTCCGCAAATCGCTGGACTACATGGGCTTCCAGCCGGGTGAGTCGTTGCTGGGCAAGAAGATAGACTATGTATTCCTGGGAGCCTGCACCAACGGCCGCATTGAAGACTTCCGTGCTTTTGCCTCTATCGCCAAAGGACGCAAGAAGGCTCCGCACGTGGTGGCGTGGCTGGTGCCCGGCTCGTGGATGGTTGACGCACAGATTCGCGAAGAAGGCTTGGACAAGATACTGGCTGAGGCTGGCTTCGAGATTCGTCAGCCGGGCTGCTCGGCTTGCTTGGCAATGAACGATGACAAGGTGCCGGCCGGGAAGTATGCTGTATCTACGTCTAACCGTAACTTCGAGGGACGGCAGGGCCCGGGTTCGCGCACCTTGCTGGCCAGTCCGCTGACTGCTGCTGCGGCAGCTGTGACAGGGGTGATAACTGACCCGCGTGAGCTGATGTAAGAATAATATGGCACACAGATGACACAGATACGACAGATTCTCACAGATTTTTCTTTTTTTCTCAATCTGTGGTCATCCGTAGCCTCTGTGTTATCTGTGTGCTACCCCATAACCCATAAACTTATAATGCAATGAAACAGAAATTCAACATCATAACTTCTACCTGTGTTCCCCTTCCATTGGAGAATGTAGATACCGACCAGATTATTCCCGCTCGCTTCCTCAAGGCTACGACCCGTGAGGAGAAGTTCTTTGGCGACAACCTGTTCCGCGACTGGCGCTACAATGCCGACGGAACATTGAACAAGGACTTTGTGCTGAACAATCCGACTTATAGTGGCTGCATCCTTGTGGCCGGCAAAAACTTCGGTTCGGGCAGCAGCCGCGAGCACGCAGCCTGGGCCATTGCCGGATATGGCTTCCGCGTGGTCATCTCCAGCTTCTTTGCCGATATTCACAAGAACAATGAACTGAACAACTTCGTGTTGCCGGTAGTGGTAAGCGAAGCTTTCCTGCAAGAACTCTTTGACAGCATTGCTGCCGATCCCAAGACAGAAGTGGAGGTGAACTTGCCCGCACAGACTGTGACCAACAAGGCCACGGGCCGCAGCGAAACCTTTGAAATCAACGCTTACAAGAAGCATTGTCTGATGAACGGACTGGACGACATTGATTTTCTGGTGGAGAACAAAGACAAGATAGAAAAGTATGAATTGATGGCACACAGATAACACAGATTTTACAAGATGGACACAGATTTCTTGTATAAGGAAGAAACTGACGAAATAATTGAAGCCTTTTATGAGGTGTACAATACGTTGGGCTACGGATTTTTGGAGCGGGTATATCAGAATGCGCTTTATCAGGAATTGAAGCGGCGAGGTTTCGATTGCAAGGCTCAATATCCAATCAAGGTGTTTTTTAAGGGTCAGGAAGTGGGCGAATATTATGCAGATGTTCTTGTAAATGAATGTATTATTTTAGAGCTGAAAGCGGTTGATACATTGTGTAAGGAACATGAGTTGCAGTTGATTAATTATCTTAAGGCTACAGATATGGAAGTTGGGCTGCTGCTGAACTTTGGTGAACGTCCGCAAATTCGTCGTAAAATTTATACGAACGACCGGAAATAATTCTTCTGTGGTCATCTGGTATAATCTGTGTCATCTGTGTGCCATAATAATAACGAACTATGAACCAACCCAAAATAGAAATCATGGACACCACCCTGCGCGATGGTGAACAGACTAGCGGCGTGTCCTTCGTACCCCACGAGAAGCTGATGATTGCCCGTCTGCTGCTCGAAGAGCTGAAGGTAGACCGTGTGGAGGTGGCTTCGGCCCGCGTGTCCGATGGCGAGGCTGATGCCGTGCGCATGATATGCGACTGGGCTGCCCGCCGCGGACTGTTGCAGCGCGTGGAGGTGCTGGGATTTGTGGACGGACATGCGTCGGTGGACTGGATACATGCCACCGGCTGCCGTGTCATCAACCTACTATGCAAGGGCTCGCTGAAGCACTGCACCTACCAGCTGAAGAAGACGCCTGAGGAGCACATTGCCGACATCAAGGCCGTGGTAGATTATGCCGAAGGGCTTGACATGGAAGTCAATGTCTATCTGGAAGACTGGAGCAACGGTATGAAGGATTCGCCCGAGTATGTGTTTCAACTGATGGATGCACTCTGCGGCACCGGCATCCGCCGCTTCATGTTGCCCGATACGCTGGGCATTCTCAATCCTCTGCAAGTCATTGAGTTTATGCGCAAGATGAAGAAGCGCTATCCCGATACCCATTTCGATTTTCATGCCCACAACGATTACGACTTGGCAGTCTCCAATGTGCTGGCCGCCGTCTTGAGCGGTTGCCGTGGTTTGCACACCACCATCAACGGGCTGGGCGAACGCGCCGGAAATGCTCCGTTGGCTAGTGTGCAGGCCATCCTGAAAGACCATTTCAATGCATTGACACATATAGACGAAAGCCGGTTGAACGAGGTGAGCCGCGTGGTGGAGTCTTATTCGGGCATAGCCATTCCGGCCAACAAGCCCATTGTGGGCGAGAATGTCTTCACGCAGGTGGCCGGCGTTCATGCCGACGGCGACAACAAGCGCAACCTCTACTACAACGACCTGCTGCCCGAGCGCTTTGGCCGTCGGCGCGAATATGCCTTGGGCAAGAACTCGGGCAAGGCCAACATTCGCAAGAACCTGGAAGACTTGGGGCTGCAGCTGGACGACGAGTCGATGCGCAAGGTGACCGAGCGTATCATCGAGCTGGGCGACAAAAAGGAACTTGTCACACAGGAAGACCTGCCCTATATCGTTTCCGACGTGTTGAAGCACGATGTCCGTACCGAGCGTGTCAAGTTGAAGAGCTATATCGTAAACCTGGCCTATGGCCTGAAGCCGATGGCTACCATCAAGGTGGAAATCAATGGCAAGGAGTACGAGGAAAACAGCAGTGGCGACGGTCAGTACGACGCCTTTGTCCGCGCCTTGCGCAAAGTGTACAAGGGCACGCTGGGCCGACGCTTTCCCATGCTGACCAATTATGCCGTGAGCATTCCGCCCGGTGGTCGCACGGACGCTTTTGTGCAGACTGTCATCACGTGGAGCTTCGACGACAAGGTATTCCGTACCCGCGGCCTTGATGCCGACCAGACGGAAGCTGCCATCAAGGCTACAATGAAGATGCTGAACCTCATCGAGGATGGCTTTGAAGAGCCTTCGGAGGCCTCTTTGCAAAACACAGGCGTGTAGCCAGCAAAACACAGGCGTCTTTCTGTTGAAACACAGGCGTCTTTCACCCCCAAACACAGGCGTCTTTCTTGACGAACACAGGCGTGTTTCTCACCAAACACAGGCGTGTTTTTTCGACTCCCCTCTGAGATGGGCTGTGAAGTGGTCGACTTTTAAGAATAATTAGAGTCGTAGATACGGAATAAAATGCTTATTTTGAGCTTTGAAACAAAAAAGTGGATATGAAGAAGATGCGTTTGAAACCTTGGCAACTCTACGTGCTGGTATTCATCTTGATGTTTGGCATCAACTATTTACTGCGCTGGATAAGTGCAGGCGAGGAAATCAAGGACGGCAACTTGGTGGTGAGTTTGGTATTTCCTGTCATGCTGACTCTCGGCTTCATTGCCGGTGACCGCGTACGTCGTAAAAACAAGAAATACAAAGACAAAGTGGAAGAATTATTAAAAAACAACGAATAGAACAATATGGAACTGAAGATTGCAGTATTGGCCGGTGACGGTATCGGCCCCGAAATATCCGCCGTAGGCGTGGATGTAATGACCGCCGTATGCGAGAAGTTTGGACACAAGGTAACGTATGAATACGCCATTTGCGGCGCGCACGCCATCGACGAGGTGGGTGACCCTTTCCCCGAAGATACTTTTGAGACCTGCAAGCGTGCCGATGCCGTGCTCTTCTCGGCAGTGGGCGACCCCAAGTTTGACAATGACCCTACGGCCAAGGTGCGCCCCGAACAGGGCCTGCTGGCCATGCGCAAGAAGTTGGGTCTCTTTGCCAACATTCGTCCGGTGCAGACGTTCAAGTGCCTGCTCCACAAGTCGCCCCTGCGTGCCGAGTTGGTGGAGGGTGCCGACTTCCTCTGCATCCGCGAGCTGACGGGCGGCATGTACTTCGGCGAGAAGTATCAGGACAACGACAAGGCGTGGGATACGAACTACTACACTCGTCCTGAGATTGAGCGCATCTTGCGCGTGGGCTTTGAGTATGCCATGAAGCGTCGCAAGCACCTGACGGTGGTGGACAAGGCCAATGTGCTGGCTTCTTCACGCCTCTGGCGCCAGATTGCCCAGGAGATGGCTCCGCAATATCCCGAGGTGACAACCGACTATATGTTTGTGGACAACGCCGCCATGAAGATGATTCAGGAGCCGCGCTTCTTCGACGTCATGGTGACTGAGAATACCTTTGGCGACATCCTGACCGACGAAGGTTCCGTTATCAGCGGCTCCATGGGGCTGCTGCCATCGGCTTCGACGGGCGAAAGCACGCCGGTCTTTGAACCCATCCATGGTTCGTGGCCGCAAGCCAAGGGGCTGAACATTGCCAATCCACTGGCACAGGTGCTGTCGGTGGCCATGCTTTTCGAATACTTCGACCTGAAGGAAGAAGGCGCGCTCATCCGTCGTGCCGTAGACGCTTCGCTCGATGCCAATGTTCGCACGCCCGAAATCCAGGTGGAAGGCGGTGCCAAGTATGGTACGAAAGAGGTGGGTGCCTGGCTGGTGGACTACCTGAAGAAAGCCTGACACATAGATGAAGGAAGAAGTTCTGAAACAGAGAGTGCAGCAGAAGATTCTGCTCCTCTCTTTTTTGATTTTGGTAGGTAAGTTCATTGCCTACTGGCTGACGGCTTCGGTCGGCATCCTGACTGATGCCCTCGAAAGCATAGTTAACGTGGCGGCAGGCGCCATGAGTCTTTATGCACTCTACTGGTCGGCCCGTCCCAAGGACAAGAGTCACCCCTTCGGGCACGGCAAGGTGGAGCTGCTTTCGGCTTCAGTGGAGGGCATCATGATAAGCATGGCCGGGCTGATGATTATCTACGAGGGCATCAAGCGGCTGTTCTTTCCGGTGGAAGTGCAGCGGTTGGATGTGGGTATCATTATCGTGGCCGTGTCGGGGTTGCTGAACTATGTGATGGGCTGGTACAGCATCCGCACGGGCAAGCGGTATTCGTCTGTGGCACTGGTGGCCGGCGGCAAGCACTTGCAGTCGGACACGTACTCCACCATCGGATTGGTAGCGGGCCTGCTGCTGCTCTATTTCACCCATATTGCGTGGATAGACAGCGCGCTGGCATTGCTCTTTGGCGGCATCATCATTGCTACCGGCATTTCCATCCTACGCAAGACTACCGCCAACCTGCTAGACAAGGCCGACGAGGAGCTGCTTCGCCAACTGGCCGAAACACTCAACGAAAAACGTGGTCCGGAGTGGATAGACATACACAATACGAAGGTCATCAAGTATGGCAACTTCCTCTACATGGATTGCGACCTCACCGTGCCGTGGTACTATACGATTGAGGAAGGTCACAAAGTGGGTGATCGTCTGAAGGCTGTGTTGGAAAGCCGTTTTGCCGACCGCATCCAGCTGACCATCCATTTGGACCCTTGCAACATTTTCGACCGCTCGCGTTGCGACTGCTGTCCGCTGGAGTGCAAGTATCGCAAGGAAGCGTTCAAGCAGTTGGAGACCATCGGCTTTGATTCTTTTGTCCGGTTGGAAAAAGAAGATTGAACAGTTACTTATTAAAAAATATAGCTTATGCAGCATATAGCAAAGAATCTCATTGACCTTGTAGGCCGCACTCCGCTGATGGAGTTGTCGGCCTATAGCCGTTTACATGGTTTGTCCCGCCCCTTGGTGGCGAAATTGGAGATGTTCAACCCGTCGGGCAGTGTGAAGGCACGTACGGCTCTCGCCATGATAGAGGATGCAGAGGCACGCGGCGTGCTGAAGCCGGGTGCTACCCTCATTGAGCCTACCAGTGGCAACACAGGCATTGGGCTGGCCATGGTGGCTACCATTAAGGGCTATCGGTTGGTGCTTACCATGCCCGAGACCATGAGTCTGGAACGCAGAAACCTGCTGAAGGCATTGGGTGCCGAGATTGTGCTGACACCCGGCAAGGAAGGCATGGCCGGTTCCATAGCCAAGGCCGAGGCCTTGCGCGATGCTACGCCGGGAGCTGTCATCCTGCAACAGTTTGACAATTCTTCGAACGCCGCCGTGCACGAGCGCACCACCGGTGAGGAGGTGTGGGCTGACACCGACGGACAGGTTGATGCGTTTGTGGCCGGAGTAGGTACGGGCGGTACGGTCAGTGGCGTGGCACGTGCGCTGAAGTGGCATAATCCGTCGGTGCGCGTTGTGGCCGTAGAGCCGGCAGCCTCGCCCGTACTCAGTGGCGGAAAGGCAGGGCCTCACGGTCTGCAAGGCATAGGGGCAAACTTTGTGCCGGGCAATTACGATGCCGCGGTGGTGGACGAGGTCATCTCTGTGGCCGATGAGGATGCTTTCCGTGCCAGTCGCGAGCTGGCTTCCACGGAAGGGCTGCTGGCGGGTATATCCTCCGGTGCCGCACTTCATGCTGCCTGCCAGCTGGCACAGCGTTCCGACATGCAGGAGAAGACCATTGTTGTGCTGCTCCCTGATACCGGCGAACGCTATCTTTCGGCCGGACTTTATTAACCTTTTCCACTTTATCCCTTTAGTTTTATGAAGAAAGTAATTGTTTCTTTCCTGCTGGCTGCAGCGTCTGTGTTTCCAGCTGCATCGCAGACCTATAATGAATTGTGCGAACAGGCCATAGCCGCTACCGAGCAAGACAGCTTGCAGCAGGCCGAAGACCTGATACGCCAGGCACTGAAACTGGAACCCAAGAATCCGCACAACGCCTTGCTGTTCTCCAATCTGGGCACCATACAACGAAGCCAAGGGCGGCTGGAGCAGGCTTTGGAGTCGTACACCTTTGCGCTGAACTTCACGCCCCGCTCCGTGCCGGTATTGCTCAACCGGGCAACGCTCTACATGGAGATGGGCAAGGAAGACCACGCCCGGGTGGACTACTCGTTGGTGATAGACTTGGATAAGGACAATCAGGAAGCCCTTCGTATGCGTGCCTATATCTATATGAAGATGCGCGACTACAAGCTGGCACGAGCAGACTACCTGAGCCTGCTGAAACTGAATCCGACAGACTTCAACGGTCGACTGGGGCTGGCTACGCTGGAGCAGAAGGAAGGCAAATATCCCGAGGCGTTGGCCTTGCTCAACGGCCTGCTGACCGACAAGGACTACACGCAACGAGAGACGCAAGCCGTGCTCTACGTGGCCCGTGCCGGGGTGGAGATTGATGCCGGCCAGCCCGATTTGGCCTTGATAGACCTGGAGGAAGCCATCAAGTTGGATGCTTCGCAGGCTGAGGCTTACCTGATGCGAGGCCAGCTCTACTTGTCGCAACAGAAGAAGAAGTTGGCCAAGGAAGACCTGGAAAAGGCCGTTTCGCTGGGTGTTGCTCCTGGCGATGTGCGCGACTTGTTGCAACAATGCAAATAGGCTTTTCAGGGCGATGATTTACTAACGGGACATTTTGTCCGGCAAACATCCGTTTCTTTCGCTTTTCATCTTGGCGGGTGAGGAGGGAAGTAACGGATGTTTTTGTATGCTTTTCTTTGGAAAGAGTGAAAGAAGAAAAGGAGGTTTCACGAGGATAGAATAGCCATTGAGGTGAAGTTTCACCATTAGATGTTGGAAACGAGTGGCTTGTGGTGAAAGATGGCGGTGAAGAATCAAGCGTTGTTATGTATGGTTGTATATTCGTAGTAGGGACGTGGCGTGCCGCATCTCCTCGTCAGTATTATCTTCCATTTTTCTGTTTTGTGTATTCTATTTTGCTGTTTATCAGATAAATGTTGTGAAACATGACTTTGGAACGCGGTACGTCACATCTCTAAGTTTCCGTATCAGGTGCGGAATGACTATCCGGTAGGACGCTACGTTCGTGAACCGCATTTCCTGTAGTGTGAATGATAATTTTGGGTGAATCTTTCACCATATTTATCTATATGGCAACAGATTGCATTCTAGCGTGAAGGCGTGAAACTTCAAATCGCTGATGGAGACAAGTAAGTGTGAATGATAGCAGTGTACTCCTCTATTGTTAGCAGTCCACTCCCCGGTTGTTAGCAGTGTACTCCTCAGTCGTTAGCAGTCCACTCCTTGGTCGTTAGCAGTTAACTCCTTCCGTCATGGCTCTTAATACCCCTCACAAGGCTTCTGGTGGCTACTGGAAAGGCTATTGACAGCGTGTAAGCGAATTGTTTGTCTGTTCACCCTCTGTAAGTACTTCTTGTTGCCGGTCAGTGGTACTGGAAAACAAAAGGATGGTAATTAGGAATAATCTAAGTCAAAATGTAAGCTTTGATATTATTCTATGTGTGGTTTGTGTGTATATTTTCTGTCTTTTTGTTAGTTATTTGGATATATATCGTTATCTTTGCACCATATATCATAAATAGGAGTCTTGTATTCACGGAAAAACAAGGCAGGTTTTCGGTTAGTCATTTGGAATTACTGATGAAGGAAGAGGATACATCTGTTTTGCTAATTTATACGGGAGGTACTATCGGCATGATAGAAAACCCTGATACCGGCGCTTTGGAGAATTTCAGTCTGGAGCAGCTGCAACGCCACGTACCCGAACTGCAAAAACTGGAATTCCGAATAGACACCTATCAGTTTGACCCGCCTATCGACTCTTCGGACATGGACCCGGAAGCTTGGAAAAGGTTGGTGCGCATCATCAGCGACAACTACGACCGCTATACGGGTTTTGTCATTCTGCATGGCACCGACACCATGGCCTATACGGCTTCGGCTCTCAGCTTCATGCTGGAAGGGCTGGGCAAACCCGTCATCCTGACCGGGTCGCAGTTGCCCATCGGCGTGTTGCGTACCGACGGCAAGGAAAATCTGTTGACCAGTATCGAAATTGCCACTGCCCGGCATCCCAGCGGACGTCCGGTGGTGCCCGAGGTCTGTATATTCTTTGAAAACCACCTGATGCGGGGCAACCGTACAACGAAAATCAATGCGGAGGATTTTAATGCCTTCCGTTCTTTCAATTATCCCGTACTGGCTTCGGCAGGCATACATATCAAGTATAATAATGTGCAGATTCATGTGAGCAAGAGCAACTCGGCACTCAAGCCCCATTATCTGCTCGATACGAATGTGGCTGTGCTGAAGTTGTTTCCCGGCATCAGCGAGAGTGTAGTAGAGGCGGTGCTTTCCGCTTCCGGACTGAAGGCGGTGGTGCTTGAAACCTACGGGTCGGGCAATGCGCCGCGCAAAGACTGGTTCTTGCGCCGCTTGCGCGAGGCAGGCGAGCGTGGCATGGTGATAGTCAACGTTACGCAATGCAGTGCCGGCACGGTAGAGATGGAGCGCTATGAGACGGGCTACCGGTTGATGCAGGCTGGCGTGGTGAGCGGACATGACAGCACCACGGAGTCGGCCGTCACCAAGCTGATGTTCCTGTTGGGGCACGACTATTCACCGGCCGAAGTGCGCCGCCGCATGTGCAAGCCCATTGCCGGCGAAATCACGGTGTAGCGGGCACTCCTTCCTTTTTTTCTTGAATTTGTTTATTCTACTTATTCCACGGGCGTCAGCTTTCCGGTCACGGAGTCGATGATGTAGCCTGACACACGTATGTCGTGCGGAATAAGCGGGTGGTTCAGTATGGCATCTACCGTTTGTCGTACAGACTTTTCCGTGTCGCCAAATCCATAGAGCCAGGACTCAAAGTCCACGCCACAGAAGCGAATCATGTCGATGGTCTCCTGCTTGATGCCGCGGGCCTTCATGTGGTTTATCATCTGTTCGCTGCTCATGTGGCAGGCACCGCAGTCGGAGTGGGCTATGACCATGACTTCCGTCACCCCCAGCTCATAGATGGCTACCAGCAGGCTGCGTATGACGCTGCCAAAGGGATGTGAGATGATGCCACCGGCATTCTTTATCATCTTCACGTCGCCGTTTTTGATGCCCAGGGCGGCAGGCAGCAGTTCTGTCAGTCGGGTGTCCATGCACGACAGGATAGCTATTTTCTTGTCGGGATACTTGGTGGTGATGTACTTTTCGTAGTCTTTGTTGGCTACAAACTCTTGGTTGAATTTCAGAATTTCGTCTATCATATTGTTTTTTATTAAGGTTTTGTTGTATAGAAGGGGGCAGCGGCTCGTTCTTTCCGTATTCTAATTAAGAAGCAGAAAACGGCACGGGGCACTCTCTGTCGTTCGTAGTGTACCAACAAAAGTAAAAAAACTCTTTGATACCCGCTTTTCCCTGCCGCTAAAATCGTACCTTTGAGCCCATAATTCATTAAAATATTCCAGTCATGGCCAAGGAAAAGAGCGTCTATGTGTGCAGCAACTGTGGGCAGGAATCGCCCAAGTGGCAGGGCAAGTGTCCGGCATGCGGACAATGGAACACATTTGTCGAGGAAATAGTGCGCAAGGAGTCGCCTGCCCGACGGCCCGTATCGGGCATTGAGACGGTTAAGTCCAAGCCTGTGACGCTGGACCAGATTGAGGCAGCCGACGAGCCGCGTATCGACATGCACGATGCCGAGTTGAACCGCGTGCTGGGTGGCGGACTGGTACAAGGCTCGCTGGTGCTTATAGGCGGTGAGCCGGGTATAGGCAAGTCAACGCTGGTGTTGCAAACGGTGCTTCGCATGGACGAGCGTCGTGTTCTCTACGTTTCGGGTGAGGAGAGCGCACGCCAGCTGAAGTTGCGTGCCGACCGCCTGGTACATCATTCGTCCGACTGCCTTATTGTGTGCGAGACATCGCTTGAACAAATCTTTGTCCATATCAAGAATACCCATCCTGACCTGGTCATCATCGATTCCATTCAGACCATCTCTACCGAGACGCTAGAGTCTTCGCCCGGCAGCATCGCTCAAGTGCGTGAGTGTGCCGCTAGCATCCTTCGCTTTGCCAAGGAGACGCATACGGCTGTCATCCTTATCGGACATATCAATAAGGAAGGAAGCATTGCCGGTCCCAAGGTACTGGAACACATTGTTGACACGGTGCTTCAGTTCGAAGGCGACCAGCACTATATGTACCGCATCTTGCGCAGCATCAAGAACCGCTTTGGCAGCACGGCCGAGCTGGGCATTTACGAGATGCGCCAGGATGGCCTGCGACAGGTGAGCAATCCGTCCGAACTGCTCCTTAGTCAGGACCACGAAGGCATGAGCGGCGTGGCCATTGCCTCGGCCATCGAAGGCGTGCGTCCGTTTCTCATTGAGACGCAGGCACTGGTCAGCTCTGCCGTCTATGGCAATCCACAGCGTTCGGCCACTGGTTTCGACATCCGTCGCATGAACATGTTGCTGGCAGTGCTCGAAAAGCGTGTAGGTTTCAAGCTGGCTCAGAAAGATGTGTTCCTCAACATAGCCGGTGGCTTGAAGGTGAACGACCCGGCCATTGACCTGGCTGTCATCAGTGCCATCCTGTCCAGCAACATGGATGCAGAGATTGAAGCGGGCGTCTGCATGGCAGGCGAGATAGGCCTCTCTGGTGAAATCCGCCCCGTGAACCGTATTGAGCAACGCATTGGCGAGGCCGAGAAACTTGGCTTCAAACAGTTCCTCCTGCCCAAGTACAACCTGCAGGGGCTGAACACGAAGAAACTGAACATCGAACTGGTTCCGGTAAGGAAAGTGGAAGAAGCATTCAGAACTTTATTTGGATAAGTATCTATGACATACGAATATAACATCAGAGTGCTGCCCGAAGTGGCTGCCAACGAACAACGCCTGATTGACTATCTGGTCAAAGAAAAGGGATTGAATAAGAAAGAAATTAATGCCACCCGTATCTTGAAGCGGAGCATTGATGCCCGGCAACGGACAATTTTTGTCAATCTGACAGTACGGGCTTATGTTAATGAAGTACCCAAAGATGACGAGTATCAATCTACGGAATATCGAAATGTGGAAGGTTGCCCACAGGTGATAGTGGTAGGTGCCGGTCCCGGCGGACTCTTCGCCGCCTTGCGCCTCATCGAACTGGGGTTGCGCCCTATTGTGGTTGAACGCGGAAAGGATGTGCGCGAGCGCAAGAAAGACTTGGCACAGATTAGCCGTACGCAGAGTGTAGATTCCGAGTCGAACTATAGCTTTGGTGAAGGAGGTGCGGGAGCTTACTCTGACGGCAAGCTGTATACCCGCAGCAAGAAGCGTGGCAATGTGGACAAGATTCTTAATGTCTTTTGCCAGCATGGTGCTTCTACTTCCATTCTGGTCGATGCCCATCCCCACATTGGTACCGACAAGTTGCCGCGTGTCATTGAGAACATGCGCAATACCATTCTGCAATGTGGTGGCGAGGTACATTTCCAGACACGGATGGATGCGCTGTTGATTGAGGGTGATGAAGTAAAAGGCATTCAAACAAATACAGGAGAAACTTTCCTTGGTCCTGTCATCTTGGCTACAGGACATTCAGCCCGCGATGTATATCGCTGGCTGGCTGCCAACAAGGTGGAGATAGAGGCAAAAGGCATAGCCGTAGGTGTACGTCTGGAGCATCCGGCTCAGCTGATAGACCAGATACAGTATCACAACCGTGAGGGTAGGGGACGTTATCTGCCTGCTGCCGAATATAGTTTTGTTACGCAGGTCGATGGTCGTGGAGTTTACAGCTTCTGCATGTGTCCGGGTGGCTTTATTGTGCCTGCAGCCAGCGGACCAGAACAGATTGTGGTGAACGGAATGAGTCCGAGTAACCGCGGTTCACGTTGGAGCAACAGCGGAATGGTGGTGGAGATTAGGCCGGAAGACCTGGAAAATAAGGAATTGGGAATGAAGAATGAAGAATTTAGTAATGTCGGTGGAGATGCTTCATTGAACATGCTTCTTTTTCAGGAACAGCTTGAACGGATTTGCTGGCAGCAGGGCAACCGCCGGCAGACAGCCCCCGCACAACGTATGGCCGACTTCGTGAACCGTCGGTTGAGTGCTGATTTGCCTGAGACATCCTATGCGCCCGGCTTGATAACTTCGCCGCTTCATTTCTGGCTGCCTCCATTTATTTCCAACCGCCTGTCGCAGGGATTTCGGCAGTTTGGGCGCAATGCACACGGATTCCTGACCAACGATGCGGTGATGATAGCGGTAGAGACCCGGACTTCGGCACCTGTCCGCATAGTGCGCGATCGCGATACCCTTCAGCATATACGTGTCAAGGGACTGTTCCCCTGTGGTGAGGGTGCGGGTTATGCTGGCGGCATCGTTTCGGCTGGTGTCGACGGTGAGCGTTGTGCAGAGGCTGCCGCACAGTATTGCGGAGTGTTGTAAATAATAGAAGAATCTAATGACAGATAGTAAGTATGACAAATTCTCCCGAAATAGCTATCATAGACTCTAACACACTGAGCAGCCTGGGTCTGCGTACTCTGCTCGAAGAACTGATACCGGGTGCCATCATCCGCACGTTCCCTTCGTTTGCGGCTTTTGCCGATGATACCCCCGACATGTATGCCCATTACTTTCTGTCGGCGCAGGTCTATTTTGAGCATACCTCCTTTTTCCTGCCCCGTCGCCCCAAGACTATCGTATTGGCTACAGGCGAAGGCAATCCGCAATTGGCTGGCGTTTTGACTCTGAATATCTGCCAGCCGGAGAAGGAACTGGTGCGCAGCATTCTGCATTTGCATGGTCATGGACATAGGCATGGACATCCTGGTAAGCTGCCGGCTCCGGCCGAACAGCCCGCTAATATGCCTGCCGGACATCTGTTGAGTGCCCGTGAGATAGAAGTTCTGATACTGCTGGTGAAAGGACTCATCAATAAGGAAATAGCCGACCGGTTGAACATAAGCCTGACTACCGTCATCAGCCATCGCAAGAATATTACTGAAAAACTGGGTATTAAGTCTGTTTCCGGTCTGACTATCTATGCCGTGATGCACGGTTATGTAGAGGCCGACTCTATCTGATGCAGGCTGCGATTTCCTCATAAGTGAGGATTGTGGCTTCGGTTGCTATTCGTTTACTTTGCAGCCCGATAATCAACCGTTAGTCCAGATATGAACTGCAAACAGATTCTTTTATCCCTGACAGGGGCTATGCTTTACGCCCTTTCGGCTGCAGCCGAAGAAGCCGATACCTTAAAAACGATGAATGTGGATGAAGTAGTGGTAGTGGCCGCACCGAAAGAGAACCGTGCCTTGCGCGAACTGCCTATTGCTTCAACTCGTCTGATACAGCAGGATATGCGTGCCAAGCAAGTGGCAGGCATCAAAGACCTGACTTCTCTTGTACCCAACCTTTTTATACCCGACTATGGTTCGCGCCTGACGACCGCCGTTTATATACGAGGCATCGGTTCGCGCATCAATACACCGGCTGTTGGCTTGTATGTCGACAATATTCCTTACATTGACAAGTCGGCTTTCGACTTCAGCTATGCTGATATTGAACAGATAGAAGTGTTGCGTGGTCCGCAAAGCATGCTTTACGGACGCAATACGATGGGCGGACTCATCAAAGTACATACCAAGTCGCCTTTTACTTACCAAGGTACGGACGTCCGCCTGGGAGCCGCTACTTATGGCGACTACGACGTCTCGCTAACCCACTATCACCGCATTACTTCACGATTCGCTTTCTCGGCGGGTGGTTTCTTTGAACACAAAGGCGGCTTTTTCAAGAATAGTGCCCAAAACGACGAACGTATTGACCGTAGCAATGCAGGAGGTGGACGCTTGCACGGTATCTTCTTACCCACTGATAACCTGAAACTCGACCTTAATCTCAGCTACGAATACAGTGACCAGGGCGGTTATCCTTATTATTATATAGGTGCAGCCCGTGAGGATGCTACTGTCTATCCCGACTTGTTGGGGCGCATTGCCTACAATGACGAAAGCGGCTACCGCCGTGGACTGCTCAATGCTGGTCTGAACCTGGAGTACCAGGCACAGGCATTCACGCTGAGTTGCATTACAGGCTACCAAAATCTGAATGACCGCATGGACATGGACCAGGACTTCAGCCCACGCAATATTTTTACACTGGTGCAGAAACAACGTTCCAATACTGTGTCGGAAGAGATTGTGCTCAAATCAAAACCCGGCAAGCGTTGGCAATGGACTACAGGTGCCTTCGGTTTCTATCAATGGTTGTCTACCGACGGTCCGGTGCTGTTCAAGCGTGAAGGCATAGAGCAGCTGATAGAAGATAATGTGAACAACATGTTCCCCAGTTCGCCTATGGCTCCGCAGATGCATCTGGGTATAAATAATGAGCAACTGTACATTGGCGGTGATTTCTCCACTCCGCTGATGAGTGCCGCCGTTTACCATCAGAGTACGCTTAACGACCTGCTGGTCAAAGGACTTTCACTTACGGTAGGTTTGCGCCTCGATTATGAGAAGATGTGGCTCGACTACAATTCTGCCAGCGAACCTATGAATTTCGGCTTTGCTTTCAAGATGGGCAACATGGAGCTGAAGGATGACGCCATGCAGGCTCTGTCAGCTCTGACCGGAAGCATGAAGCGCGACTACCTGCAACTGCTGCCCAAGTTTTCTCTGCAATACGAGTGGAAACAGGGGAACAACGTCTACGCCACCGTGTCGAAGGGCTACCGTTCGGGTGGATACAACATTCAGATGTTCAGCGACCTGGTGCAATCGCAGTTGCGCAACTCCATGAAGCAGGCACTCATGGCCAGCCCGTCGTTTGCGTCTATGGCCAGTATGATTGACAAGATGATGCCAGAGGTGAGCATTGACGTAGTGGGTACCACCCTTTATAAGCCCGAGTACACCTGGAACTATGAGCTGGGTACTCACCTGACTCTTTTTGACAACAGGCTGACAGCCGACATTGCCGGCTTCCTGATGGAAACGCGCAACCAGCAGGTGTCGCAGTTCTCAGAGAACGGCATGGGACGTGTCACCGTCAACGCCGGTCGTAGCCGCAGCATCGGTGCGGAAGCTTCGCTGGCTGCCCGTGTCACTGATGCATTGACATTCAATGCCGGTTACGGTTATACTTGCGCCACCTTCCGTGACTATCAGACATTGGACGATGACGACCAGCCCGTAGACTATCGCGGACACTTCATTCCCTTTATTCCCCGTCATACGTTGAATGTAGGTGCCCAGTATCTTATCAGTTTGCGTCAGGGCAGCCTGCTGGACCGCATCCGCCTGAATGCCGACTACAATGCCGCCGGACGTATTTACTGGACAGAAGCCAACAATGTAAGCCAGGCTTTCTATGGTGTATTGAACGGTCGCGTCAGTCTGGAGAAAGGACAGGGAGCCATAGGCCTGTGGGTACGCAATGCGCTCGACAAAGACTATGCAGCCTTCTGTTTCGAGAGCATGGGCAACCGCTTTATGCAAAAGGGCAAGCCTGTTCAAGTCGGTATCGACTTGCGTTGCCGATTCTGATGGGATGTTCTTGATGGCTTTCGGTTAAAGGGCTGTCATCCGTAAGTCTATTAATGCTTATATACAATTAAGGGCCGGTTCTGTGTTTCAGGACCGGCCCTTCGTCTATATTGTTCAGTGTGTTTGTAGATTGATACTTTTGGTAGATTTCTTATTTTTCGTAGTCGAAGTAATAGAATTCACTCTGGGCTTTCGAACCTTCATTGTCGGTTACGGCATACATACCCAGCATGACTCCTGTGAATCCACCGTTGGTTTCGCTACTTAGATAACGGGCCTCTATCTTGGCGATGGATTTGAAGTTCTTGCCGTCGGTGGCATACTCAAAACTGTAGAAGTCATTACTGCCTTTTACCCGCAATTGTACCTTAGTTTTGTTTAAGGGGATTTCCTTCTCAATGTGGTTGAGTTCGCCCAGTCGGTAGCGTAATACCAGGCTTTGTTTACCATCAGCATTTTGTTTTATGAAGAGGTCGTAGTGTGCTTTCTCGTACATGTAGACACTGAGGCCTGCTTCGTCGTTGGCTGAAGCTTGCTTCAGGCTGACGGAGGTGGTGGCGGTGAAATTCATGTGCTCTTGTCGGCGGGCTATGAAGGTTGGCGAACCTTCCGTCATGTCCAGATTGACGGGGCTTGCCTTTAAGGTCAGCTTGCCGGATTTTGCCTGGTAGTTGTCAGCTTTCGGATTGCGTATGTAGACCCATTGGGGCCCCATGTTGCCGAAGTCTGTGCGGACTGGAGCAGCTTCCACTTTCTGTTGGGGAAGGGTGGGGACGTTCATCTGTAAGTCTACGGTACCGTCTCCATTGACCACCGGCCATGCTCCTTCATCCCATCGTACAGGTGCCAGGAACGTTTCCCGTCCCAATACGTGGTGCTGTCCATTTTGTGTGCGGAAGGCGAGGAATATCATCCACCATGAGCCGTCGGGAGCCTGAATCAAATCAGCGTGTCCGGTACCTTGTATGGGGTTAAGCTGTGCATTCATATTGATATGTGTCAGGATGGGGTTTGCCGGATTGCCCGTGTATGGACCGTCGATGAACTTGCTGCGTGCGATGGTGATTTTATGGCCGTATTCTGTTCCGCCTTCCGAGATAAGCAGGTAGTACCAGCCGTCTTTCTTATAGATATGCGGTCCTTCGGGATAGCGTCCGCCGGTACCGGTCCAGATTCGTCTTGAGGGAGTCAGCTGTTTGCCTGTCATGGGGTCTATTTCGCAAAGGTGTATGCAGTTGTCCGGGTTGCTTACGAGGTAGCATTTTCCGTCTTCAAAATAAAGTGAAGGGTCTATGCCGCCTTGTTCCAGCCAGACAGGTTCCGACCATTGGCCGCGTGGGTCGGTTGTGTGTACCAGGAAATTGCCTTTGCTAGTAACGTTGGTGGTAATCATGTAGAATGTGCCGTCGTTGTAGCGTATGGTAGGTGCATAGATTCCACCGCTGAATGAAGCTTTCGACAGTTCCACCTGCGAAGGACGTGTCAGGCAGTTGCCAATCTGTTCCCAATGTATCAGGTCTGTGCTATGGAACAAGGGAACGCCCGGAAAATACTGGAAGCTGCTATTGACCAAATAGAAGTCATTGCCTACACGGCATACGCTGGGGTCGGGATGAAATCCCGGTATTACCGGGTTCTGATAGCCGTTTGTTTCTTGGCCGAAGATGGAAAGGCAACTGGCCAATCCTAAAAGTAGTAAGATTCTTTTCATGGATAATATGTGTTTTATGGTTTTGAAATATGCGTTGTTGTCAGCTCTTGTCAGTTTTGGTCTCTCAAATTTAAGCATTTTCTTCCGATGGTGTATGTGCTTGTAGTCAAAAAGCCCTATTAAGTAACACTTTAGCTATTAAACAAAACATTTTGTACCCCTGTCGTTAACATATCAGCCTCTACTTCTCTGGGCTTATGTATACTTTTGCATGAAAAGCTTGCTGGGGCCTTTTATTCGCTTCTTTGGCAGGAAGCTGCTTGATGTTGTGAAGACGGGAAGTCGTGTGTGTTGATTCCGTATTGCTTTCCAGGCTTTGTGGTGACAGGTTGTCGGACTTAAATTGTAACACATATATTATATGAAAACACTGAAATCCTTTTTACTCCTTTTGCTATCTTCTTTTTTGTGCATCTGTACGGCTTGTAAGTCGGGTACAGAGTCAACCGGGCAACAACCTGAAGAACCAAGCGGCGAAGACGCCTGGCAAGTGGCCAAATGGCTGGGGCTGGGCTGGAATTTGGGTAATCAGCTGGATGCTTATAGCAATGGAGTAGCCAACGAAACTTGCTGGGGCAATAAGCCTGCCACACAAACGACTTTCAATCAGTTGGCAGCACTGGGCTTTACTTCTGTTCGCATTCCTGTGACCTGGCTGGGACACATTGGAGAAGCTCCTGATTATACCATTGACAAAGCTTGGCTCGACCGCGTGGCAACATGTGTGGAGTATGCACAGAATGCTGGTTTGAATGCCATTATCAATATCCACCACGACGGTGCCGACAGCCAACACTGGCTTGACATCAAAGGAGCAGCTACAGACGAGGTAATAAACGAACGGGTAAAGCAACAGCTGGCTGCTGTCTGGACACAGATTGCCGAGCGTTTCAAGGATAAGGGCTCTTTTCTGATATTTGAAGGCTTGAATGAAATTCACGATGGCGGCTGGGGCTGGGGCGACAATCGGACAGACGGCGGCAAGCAGTATGCTGTGCTGAATGAATGGAACCAGGTCTTTGTGGATGCTGTTCGTGCTGTGGGCGGAGAGAATGCCGACCGCTATCTGGGTGTACCCGGTTACTGCACGAATCCCAGTCTGACGGTGGAATATTTCAAGCTGCCTGCCGATGTTGCCAAGAACCGACTGCTGGTTTCCGTGCATTTCTATGACCCTTACGAGTTTACCCTGACAGATAAATACAGTGAATGGGGACATACGGCTGCCGCCGACAAGAAAGAATCGTGGGGCGACGAAGACAATGTACGCCAAGTCTTTGCCAGCTTGCAGACGGCTTTTGTAGACAAAGGGATACCGGTTTACCTCGGTGAGATAGGTTGTGTACACCGTAGCTCAGAGCGTAGCGAAGCTTTCCGCAAATACTATTTGGAATATGTTTGCAAAGCAGCCAAGACTTACGGCCTGACTCCTTTCTTCTGGGATAATGGCAGTGCCGGGACAGGAAAGGAATGCTCGGGCCTGATAGACCACGCCACGGGAGAGCCTTTGAACAATGGCCGTGAAGTCATTGAAGTCATGACGAAGGCCATGTTTACCGAAGATGCAGACTACACTTTGGAATCTGTTTACAACAACGCACCTCTGTAAACAGGAATTTCAAGTCACGCCTTTGAGGCTTTTGGTCCTATTTCGAAGTGACCGTATGGGCTTTTATGAGGAGAATGAATAATTTTTTAATGAACATTAGTCGAATCGTTAGTTATATTTTGAATGTTGTTAGAACAGGGGAACAGCCCGGACGGGGACTGTTCCCCGTTCCTTTGGAAACAAACGCTATTGTGGATTTATGAATATGATAAGAAACAGATGGTTGAGTCTGGCAATATGTTGCCTGTTGGGCTGTAGTATTGCCCGGACGGATGCTGCCGAGGTGATTTCGCTGAATGAGGGATGGGAATTCTACCGCGGTTTCCAGGCGTCGAAAGAACAGAGATTGAAAGTGGAGTTGCCCCACACGTGGAATGCGGCCGACGGTATGTTTGGCAATGTGGACTACTATCGGGGATTGTGTACCTACGAACGTGCTTTGCTCCTGCCCGAGAGTTGTCGCGGCAAGCGGGTGTTCCTGCGGATAGAGGCGGCGCAGACGGTGGCCGACGTGTTTTTGGACCATCATTTTCTGAAACAACATAAGGGTGGCTATACGGCATTCGTGACCGAGTTGACCGATTACCTGGAGCCCGGGCGCGAAAGCAAACTGGAAATACGCGTCAGCAATGCACAAACCATGGATATAGCCCCTGTATGTGGCGATTTCAATATATACGGTGGACTCTACAGGGGCGTGGAACTGATAGTGACCGATGATGTCTGCATCAGTCCCGACTACTTTGCCTCGTCGGGCGTATTTTTCACTCAAAGCAATGTGTCCGAGCGGCAAGCTGATCTGAAGGTGGAAGCTGTGTTGTCGGCGCGACGTGCGTCGCTCGACGATGCAGAGCTGGAAGTCCAGTTGTGGGACGGCGACAAGCAGGTGTACAAAGGTGTAACCAGTCGTCTGCTGCCCGGCAACCGAATGGCTGTGGAAACTACCCTGAAGCGTCCGCACCTGTGGAACGGAGTGGACGACCCTCACCTGTACCGTGGTGTCGTCATCTTGTGTCATCAGGGGCACGAAGTAGACCGTCGCGAGGAGCTGATAGGTTTCCGCTACTACCGAGCCGATGCCGATAAAGGCTTCTTTCTGAACGGTCGTCCTTACCGGCTGAACGGCGTGAACCGCCATCAGGACCGTGCCGAGCGTGCTTCGGCCTTCTATGAGCAAGACCATGACGAGGACCTGGACCTGATAGAAGAAATGGGTTGCAATGCCGTACGTCTGTCTCATTATCCGCAGGCCAAGTATCTGCACAGCCAGATGGACCGTCGTGGCTTGGTGGCCTGGACCGAGATTCCCTTTGTCAACGTCTACGTCAACAATCCGGCTTACGACGAAAACCTGACCCAGCAACTCACCGAACTGATACTGCAAAACTACAATCACCCCAGCATCCTGTTTTGGGGGCTGTTCAACGAAATTAACTCCGGCTGGCTGGACCGTCCTTCCGACATGGTGTTGCGGCTGGACAGTCTGGCTCATCGGCTCGACCCTTCACGTCCTACCATGGGCGCCAGCAACCAGAACGACGACTTTAACGGATTCACCGACCTGATAGCTTTCAATAAATACTTTGGCTGGTATGGCAGCGACATGAGCGAGATGGGGCAGTGGATTGACCGTGAGCATGCCGCACATCCCGAGCGAAAGATGGGCATTAGCGAGTATGGTGCCGGTGCCTGCATCTACCAGCAGGCCGAGGAACTGAAACAGCCCGAACCCTGGGGACAGTGGCATCCTGAAAACTGGCAAACCTATTATCATATAGAGAACTGGAGGCAGTTGCAGGAACGGCCTTTCCTGTGGTGCAACTTCATCTGGTGCATGTTCGACTTTTCGGCTGCCGGCCGTCGCGAAGGCACGGTAATGGGACGCAATGATAAAGGTCTGGTGACATATGACCGCAAGGAAAAGAAGGACGCCTTCTACTTCTACAAAGCCAACTGGAACAAGAAAGACCCCTTTGTCCACATTGCCGGGAAAAGGTTGTTGGTACGTCAGACGGCAGAAATCACCGTAATGGCTTTCAGCAACAGCGGTGCGGCAGAGTTGTGGGTCAACGGACAGAACATGGGACAGGCGCAGCCGGACGAGGTGAACGTACTTCGTTGGGAGAACATCAGGCTGAAGCCGGGTCATAATGAGCTGGTTGTGAAGAATAAGCGTTGTTCGGACCGTTGTGTCTGGCAGTTGCGCTGATAACACTGCGGTGCCATCAGGCAGGTTCTTTGACCGTCTTATGGTTTCGGTCCGGTGAAACTTTTGTTCCAGTCCGGTGGAACTTTAGTTTCAGTCTGGAGAAACTAAAGTTTCAGTTCGATGAAACTTTTTCTTCAGTGGACTGGAAATTTGTTTCGTGTGGACAGGGAAGAAAACAGCCTTGTACTCGCCTGACAGAGTGTCTTTGGTCGGCAGTCGCTTTTTCGCCTTGGCGATGGCAGGCTTGTGCGGAGTCAGGTGGCAAAAAGTGATTCCTTTGTTTTGACTGTTCGTATGTTTTTACTTTATTTGTCATGGAAAAACCTTTGTGTAATATATGAGACATTTATTATTCTTTTGTTTGTGGCTTCTTTTGCTCCCGCTGTCAGTATGCGCGCAATATAAATATATGTTTAAACATCTGGAGGTGAGAGACGGCCTGTCCAATAATCAGGTGAACGCCATATACAAGGATTCCAAAGGCTTCATGTGGTTTGGCACGGCTTCCGGACTCAACCGTTACGACGGCTATGACATCCGTGTCTATCGCAGCCAGGCAGATGACGAAAATTCGTTGCCCGACAACAGTATAAAGACCATACAGGAAGACGGGGAAAACAACTTGTGGCTGCGCACACGGGCGGGATATGTGATTTATCGAATGTCGGAGGACAGGTTCGACCGTCGTGTTGAAAACTGGGCGCACAACATCGGTATATCCGGAGTGCCTTCTTTCATCTATGTAGACAATGAAAAGAATTTCTGGGTGTTTGTGTCGGGGCAAGGGCTTTTCTACTATCAGTCGGGGAGCGACTCGGCCGTCAAGGTGGAGAATCAGAAATTCTTTGCGACAGACAAGGAAATGACCGGCTTTGCCGAGTGTGCTGACGGTGTGGTGGTGGTAAGGAGCGACGGGCAACTGGCTTGTGTGGACCGGACATCGCTGATGGTCAAATGGAACATCGGTGATATCGCTACAGGTAAGACCGGTGAGGATTATAAGGATGATTTCTCGCTGTTTGTCGACCGTCGGCAGCGCATTTGGGTGTATGCCATTTCCGGGATATGGATATATGACCTGCCTTCTAAGAACTGGGTGCTGCAATCGCCCCGGGAGGACAATTACAATTCATTGCGGGCACTGACCGAGGACTCGATGGGCAACATCTGGATGAGCCGTGACCAGGAAGGTATCGAGGTGATAGACGGGCAGGGTAAATCTACCCACTTGGTCAACATTCCGGGCAATGAACGCACTTTGCCCGACAATACCATTACGGCACTCTACGAGGATGAGGCTGGTACCATGTGGGTGGGAACTTACAGAAAAGGCGTTTCCTATTACAACGAGAGTATCTACAAGTTCAGCACGGTCAATCTGGGTGACATCAACTGCGTGGAAGACGGTGGTGGCAACGATGTGTGGCTGGGCACCAATGGCGGTGGCCTGATTCGCTGGAATCGCGTGACGGGCGACAAGACCGTCTACAAATATTCCATGGGTAGGAACTCTGTTTCCAGCGACATTATTGTCAGTCTGCTGAAGACGCGCGACGGCAAGCTTTGGATAGGAACATATTGGGGTGGGCTGAACTGCTTTGACGGGCAACGGTTTGTACACTATAGGGCAGGGGGCACCGGCACACTGGCCAATGACAACGTGTGGGCACTGGTAGAAGACAAGGACGGACTGCTTTGGATAGGAACACTGGGAGGTGGCCTGCAATGTATGGACCCGCGTACGGGCATGTTTGTCACCTACAATGTGCAGAACTCGGGTCTGGTGTCCAATTTCATTTCGTCGCTTTGTCTCGACCGCCACGGCAATTTGGTGGTAGGAACTTCCAACGGCATTTCCATAGTTGACCTGGAGAGTCGCCGGATAACCGGCTTCTCGGGCACCCGTTCCGGCCATGACCGTTTCGCCAACCAGAGTATCAATCAGGTCTACAAGGACAGTCGTGGCCTGCTCTGGGTGGCTACGTGTGGCGGACTGTACGTTTACGACTGCGACCGCGACAGACTGTACGACGTTCCGCTGAAGGCTGGCTTTTCCAATCTGTATATTCTGGGCATTGCCGAGGACGCCGACCGCAACATGTGGGTCAGCACGGGTGGTGAGCTGATAAACATCGTGCTCACCATGGACGACAAGGATAAGGCATTCACTTTCCGTTGCCTTGCCTATAATGACAAGGACGGCCTGCAGGGCGGAGACTTCAACCAGCGGTCGTGGACTCGCCTGCACACGGGCGAAATGCTGGTGGGCGGATTGTATGGCATAAACAGCTTTGCGCCCGAAGATATCAAGTACAACCGGGTGAAGCCGAGGGTTATGTTTACAGGGCTGAGGCTCTTCAACGAGGAAGTGAAAGTGGGACAGGAGTACAACGGACACGTGGTGCTGGACAAGGCAGTGGCCATGGCCGACAAAATAGTGCTGAACTACAAGCAGAATGTATTTTCGGTGCAGTTCGCTTCGGACAACTATGTGCTTCCCGGCAAAACCGATTTCTTTTATAAGCTGGAGGGCTTTGACATTGATTGGATGGCCAGTTCTTCCGGTATGCGGCAGGTTACTTATACCAACCTGGCACCGGGAACTTATACTTTGCTGGTAAAGGCTGTCAATAGCGACAGTGCCATCGAAGCCGATGCAGCTGCCTTGAAGATTGTCATACTGCCGCCATTCTGGCTTACTCCGTGGGCTTATCTGTTTTATGTTGTCTGTATAGCGGGTCTTATCTTCCTGGGATTCATTTCGGTGCAGCGGCGCGAACGCAACAAGTTCCGTTTGCGGCAGATTCAGCAGGAAGCGGCACGTCAGGACGAGCTGAACCAAATGAAGTTCCGCTTCTTCACGAATGTCAGCCACGAACTGCGTACACCCTTGACGCTGATTATATCCCCGCTTGAAAGTATGCTGAAAGAACCGGCTGAGCCCAAGCAGCACGAACGGCTGGAACTGATGTATCGCAATGCTCGCAGGCTGCTGGCGTTGGTCAACCAGTTGCTCGACTTCCGCAAGAACGAGATGAATGGCTCGCACCTCAGTCTGTCAAAGGGCGATATGGTAGACTATGTCCGCAACATCTGCAATTCCTTCTGTGCTTTTTCCGAGAAGAAGAATGTAAGTCTCTCGTTCCGTTCTTCCATGGATATACTGAACATGTCGTTCGACCGGGACAAGATAGGCAAGGTGGTGATGAACCTGCTGTCCAATGCTTTCAAATTCACTCCCGAAGGTGGGCGGGTAGATGTTTCTCTGGATATATCGGAAGAGAAGCCCGGATTCTTGCAGATAAAGGTTGCCGATACGGGCATCGGTATCAAGGACGAGGACAAGAAGCGCATTTTCGACCGATTCTATCAGGTGGAGCAGAAAGAGGCTGGCGAGTATTCCACGGGCAGTGGCATTGGTTTGAGCCTGGTTCACGATTTTGTGGCTTTGCATCATGGTGAGGTGGAAGTGAAGGACAATGTCGGTTCGGGTACAGTCTTTATAGTACAGATTCCCATAGAGCCGGTTGTTGAAGAGGAGGCGGCAGATGCAGAAGTTGCTTCTGCCCGGCTTCAGTCACAGTCTGACATGTTGGGTAAGGAGCTCGGTAAAGAAACTGCTGGCAGTGATAAATCGGATTCTGACGCGTTGTCTCAGGCTGAACATGCGGCCTCAGACAAACCTTTGGTACTTATTGTGGAAGACAATGAAGACTTGGTTGCTTTCATGAAAGACGTCCTGAGCCTGTACTTCCAGGTAGCGTCGGCTTCCAACGGATTGCAGGCCTGGAACATGCTGGCCAGTCTGAAACCCGCCATCATTGTGACCGATGTGATGATGCCCGAAATGGACGGCAATGAACTTTGTCGCCGGGTGAAAGCCGACGAACGGCTGAAACACATTCCAGTCATCCTGTTGACGGCACGGCAAACCGTGGAAGCACAGGTGGAAAGTCTGGGCTATGGAGCCGACGACTACATGACGAAACCCTTTAATGTGGAAGTCTTGCTGCTGCGTATGCGGAAGCTGATAGAGTTGAACCGTCAGGAAAAACCGAAGAACAAGGCACTCATCGAACCCGAGCCAAGCGAGATAGTGATAACCTCGCTCGACGAGAAGCTGATAGAAAATGCCATCAGGTATGTGGAGGAGAACATGAGCCGTGGCGACCTGTCGGTAGAGGAGCTGAGTCATGAGTTAGGTATGAGCCGCGTGCATTTGTATAAGAAGTTGTTGCAGGTAACGGGCAAGACCCCGACCGAGTTTATCCGTATCATACGCCTTAAACGTGCTGCCCAGTTCTTGCGCGAAAGCCAGATGAATGTTTCCGAGATTGCCTATACGGTAGGCTTTAACAGTCCCAAGTATTTCAGCAAGTATTTCAAGGAAGAATTTGGCGTTTTACCCTCCGTTTATCAGGACAGGGAGGGAAAGATAACAAATGGCACCCCTAATAGAAACCAAAATACCCCTTGAGTGCACCAAATGCTTCCTTCTTATCAACATTTTAGATAAGTGATTTAGCATCATAATGCTTACCTTTGGCATAGAGAATTTAACTTTAAAGATAATTATATGAATCTGAGAAAAACTTCTATGGGCGTGTTGGCCGGCTTGCTGCTGGCGGCATGCGGCAGCAGTGGGTATGAAAAAACTGCCAATGGAGTCATTGTTACTGTTAACCAGAAACAGTCTACGGACGTCAGAAAAGTACGTCTCGAGGTGATGGGCGAGAAGCTGATACATGTGTCGGCTACTCCCGAAAACGAGTTTTCTTCCGACAAGAGTCTTGTCATTGTTCCTCAGCAGGCCAAGGCCGACTTTACAGTGGAAGAGCAGGGCGACATGATTGCTCTGAAGACTTCGCAGGTCTGTGCCTTGGTGTCGAAGGCAACGGGTGAAGTGAAGTTTACCGATGCCAATGGTACTCCGATTGTGGCCGAAGACCAGAACGGCCGTTCTTTTAAACCTGTTGAGGTAGAGGGCAAGAAAGCCTATACGGTACGCCAGGTATTCCAGTCGACCGACGATGAGGCTTTCTATGGTTTGGGTCAGCATCAGGCCGATGAATTCAACTACAAGGGCAAGAACGAGGAACTCTTCCAGTACAACACGAAGGTATCTGTTCCTTTCATTGTGTCCAACAAGCATTACGGCATCTTGTGGGACAGCTATTCGCTTTGCCGCTTTGGCGATCCGCGCGATTATTCTCAGCTGGGTGCCGTCTTCAAACTCTATGACAAGGATGGTAAGGAAGGCGCACTGACAGGTACTTATGTACCGGCCAAGGAATCTGGTGCCGAGACGTTGGTTCGTCGCGAAGACTCCATTTACTTTGAACATCTGATGCGTGAAGACCTTTCTCGTGTTGTCAATCTGCCTCAGAAGTTCCCCTTCATGGGTGCCAATGTTTGCTATGAAGGCGAAATCGAGCCAGCCGAGTCAGGTACATTCCGTTTCATCCTTTACTATGCCGGATATACGAAAGTATATATCAACAATGAATTGGTTGTTCCCGAACGTTGGCGTACGGCCTGGAACCCCAACAGCTATAAGTTTGCTGTCAATCTGGAAGCCGGCAAGCGTGTACCGCTGAAGATAGAGTGGGAACCCGATGGAGGCGTTTCTTATTGCGGTTTGCGTGTACTTAGTCCTGTTCCTGCTGCTGAGCAGAACAAGCAGTCTTGGTGGGGCGAAATGCAGAACCAGATAGATTACTATTTTGTATATGGTAAAGACATGGACGATGTCATCAGTGGCTACCGTACACTGACGGGCAAGTCACCCATCATGCCCAAGTGGGCCATGGGTTACTGGCAAAGCCGCGAACGCTACAAAACCCAGGATGAAATTGTGGGTGCTTTGGCCGAGTTCCGCAAACGCCATATTCCTATTGACAACATTGTGCTCGACTGGAACTATTGGCCACAGGATGCCTGGGGTAGCCATGAGTTCGACAAGAGCCGTTTCCCCGACCCGAAAGCCATGGTCGACGACATTCACAAGATGAATGCCAAGGTCATGATTTCCGTATGGCCCAAGTTCTACTGCACTACCGAGCACTACAAGGAATTTGAGAAGAACGGTTGGATGTATCTGCAAGCTACTAAAGACAGCATTCGCGACTGGATCGGCCCCGGCTATGTAGGTTCTTTCTACGACGCCTATGCCGAGGGTGCCCGTAAGCTTTTCTGGAAACAGATGCAAGACCATCTCTATCCCTTGGGCTTTGATGCCTGGTGGATGGATGCCAGCGAACCCAATGTGCGCGACTGTACCGACCTGCAATATCGCAAGGACCTCTGCGGACCTACTGCTCTTGGTCCTTCGGCACAGTATTTCAATGCTTATGCCCTGATGAATGCCGAGGCCATTTATGATGGCCAGCGCGGTGTCGACAACAACAAGCGTGTCTTCCTGCTTACCCGTTCGGGCTTTGCAGGCTTGCAACGCTATTCTACGGCTACCTGGAGTGGTGACATTGCTACCCGTTGGGAAGACATGAAGGCACAGATTTCTGCCGGTTTGAACTTTGCTGTCAGCGGCATTCCTTATTGGACTATGGATATTGGCGGCTTTTGCGTGGAAAACCGTTATGTAGCCGGACAGGCCGAATATGACAAGACCGGACGCGAGAATGCTGACTACAAGGAGTGGCGTGAGCTCAATACCCGCTGGTATCAGTTCGGCGCATTCTGTCCTCTGTATCGTGCCCATGGACAATTCCCCTTCCGCGAGGTATGGAACATTGCCCCGGCCGGACATCCCTGCTATAATTCTATTGTCTACTATACCAAGTTGCGCTATAACCTGATGCCTTACATCTACTCGCTGGCTGGTATGACCTATTTCAACGACTACACTATCATGCGTCCGCTTGTCATGGATTTCACTGCCGATGCCGCTGTCAACAACATTGGAGACCAGTACATGTTCGGTCCGGCCATCATGGTAGCTCCTGTTTATGAATATGGTGCACGTACCCGTTCCATGTACTTCCCTGCCGGAACAGGTTGGTACGACTTCTATACCGGCAAGTATGTAGCCGGCGGACAGCAGCAGACAGTTGATGCTCCTTACGAGCGCATTCCGCTTTACGTTCGCGAAGGTGCCATCATCCCCTATGGTCCCGATATGGAGTACAGTAACGAAAAACAAGCTTCCGAAATCACCCTTTATGTGTATGAAGGACAAAACGGCAGCTTTACCCTTTACGAAGATGAAGGCGTGAACTACAATTATGAGAAGGGTCAGTATGCTATGATTCCGTTCACTTACAATGAAGCCGACAAGACACTGACCATTGGTGAGCGCCAGGGTGAGTTCAGCGGCATGTTGAAAGAGCGTACTTTCAATGTAGTTACCGTCAGCAAGGACAAACCGCAGCCTTTCAACCTGAAGGCCAAAGGCGTGGTAGTGAAATACGATGGTAAGGCGCAGCAGGTAAAACTGTAATACGCTTATCCTGAATCATTCCTGAACGGATGATGTGGCACCGGATATCCGATTCACCGCATCATCCGTTCTCTATAAAAACACACAACTCCTTTTTTGATAAGAATACACACCATAAAAACACATATACACATGAAACTGAAATGGATGGTAGGAAGCCTTATGTGGCTTTCTTTGGCACTGGGAGCATGTACTTCGTCCGACAAGGCGGTTACCGATGCTCGCAGTATGGATTTTACTGCCGGTTGGACTTTCCGCCTGGGCGATGATACGTTGGCTGCACGTCCGGGGTATAACGATACGGACTGGCGCAAACTCAATCTGCCTCATGACTGGGCTATTGAGGGCGACTTCAGTCAGGACAATCCTTCGGGCACGGGTGGTGGTGCACTGCCCGGTGGCGTAGCTTGGTATCGCAAAACTTTCATGGTCGACAAGGCCGATGAAGGCAAACGCCTGCGCATCGACTTCGACGGTGTCTATATGAACTCTACAGTCTATCTTAATGGTCATAAACTGGGTACACGTCCCTATGGCTATATTCCTTTCAGCTACGACCTGACACCCTATATCAAGTGGGGAGAGGAAAACGTGCTGGCTGTCCGTGTTGACAATGCCGAACAGCCCAATTCGCGCTGGTATTCCGGTTGTGGCATTTACCGCAATGTGTGGCTGACAAAACTCGACCCCGTACACGTGGCGCAGTGGGGTACTTACGTCACTACTCCTCATGTATCTGCCGAACAGGCTACGCTGGATGTACGTACTACCTTGCAGAACGACCTTGATTCAGTTGCTACCGTACAGCTCGTTTCTACTTTGCTCGATACCGACAACCGTGTCGTGGCTCAGGCTACCGTTGCTGACATCAGCCTTGCGCAAGGCAGCCGGTTGGAAAACAGCCAGGAACTGAAAGTCGACAAGCCCGAGCTGTGGAGTGTGGAGCGTCCTTACCTCTACCGCCTCAAGACCGAGGTGATACGCAACGACGCCACGGTCGATACTTATTACACTACAGTCGGTATCCGTACTTTCCGTTTTGATGTGGAGAAAGGTTTCTTCCTGAATGACCGCCCCATGAAGATTAACGGCGTGTGCATGCACCACGATTTGGGCTGCCTGGGTGCGGCTGTCAATGTCCGTGCCATCGAACGCCAGTTGGAGATTCTGAAGGAAATGGGCTGCAACGGTATTCGCTGCTCGCACAATCCTCCTGCTCCCGAACTGCTTGACCTCTGCGACCGCATGGGCTTCATTGTCATGGACGAGACTTTTGACATGTGGCGCAAGCGTAAGACTACTTACGACTATTCCCGTTATTTCAACGAGTGGCACGAACGCGACCTCACCGACCTCGTTGTGCGCGACCGCAATCATCCCTCCATTTTCATGTGGAGCATTGGTAATGAGGTGCTTGAACAGTGGAGCGACGCCAAGGCCGATACCCTGAGTTTGGAAGAAGCCAATCTGATTCTGAATTTCGGTCATAGCAAGGATATGCTGGCCAAGGAAGGTGATGAAATGTCGGTTAACTCACTGTTGACCAAAAAACTGGCCGACATGGTACGTGCCCTTGACCCCACACGCCCCGTTACTTCAGGTTGCAACGAACCCAATCCCGGCAACCATCTCTTCCGTTCGGGCGCACTCGACATTATCGGCTTCAACTACCACGACGATTGGTTCGCCGGTGTTCCCCAGAATTTCCCAGGCAAGCCTTTTATTGTGACCGAGAGTGTCTCTGCCCTGATGACTCGCGGTTACTACCGCATGCCCAGCGATTCCGCTTTCCTTTGGCCCGAGCGTTGGGACAAGCCGTTCTACGACGAGAGTTTTTCCTGTTCTTCCTACGACAACTGCCATGCTCCCTGGGGCAACCGCCACGAAGGCACCTGGGCACATGTCAAGAACAACGATTTCATCAGCGGACAATATATCTGGACCGGATTCGACTACATTGGCGAACCTACTCCTTACGGCTGGCCAGCCCGCAGCTCTTACTTCGGCATTGTCGATTTGGCTGGTTTCCCCAAGGATATCTACTATATGTACCAGAGCGAGTGGCGTACAGACAAAACGGTGCTTCACCTCTTCCCACACTGGAACTGGCAACCCGGACAGACCATCGACCTTTGGGCCTATTATAACAATGCCGATGAAGTGGAACTCTTTGTCAATGGCAAGTCACAGGGAACGCGCAGTAAGAATGGTAAGGACGAATTCCATGTATGCTGGCGTGTAACTTTCGAACCGGGCAGTATCAAGGCTGTTTCCCGTAAGGATGGCAAGGTGGTAGCCGAGCAGGAAATCCGTACAGCCGGTGAACCGGCTCAGGTACGTCTTACCCCCGACCGTACCGTTATCCAGGCCGATGGACGCGACTTGAGTTTCGTAACCGTCGAGATTCTGGATAAGGATGGCAACCTTTGTCCTCTGGCCGACAACGAAGTGACCTTCAACGTGCAGGGCAATGGCTTTATAGCCGGAGTAGATAATGGAAGTCCCATTTCCCTGGAACGTTTCAAGGCCAATCACCGCAAAGCTTTCTATGGCAAGTGCCTGGTCGTAATTCAGAACAACGGCAAGCCGGGAGACATTCGTCTGACGGCTACAGCCCAAGGCTTGGATAAGGCTGACGCTTCCATTACGGCACGTTAAACCAATGGCTTATGTATAGAATAGTCAGTTATATAGTTCTTGGGTGTTGCATGCTTGCTGCAGGCCATTCGGTCGTAGCTCGTGATTTAAAGCTCTGGTATGATTCACCCGCTGCCGAGTGGGTGGAAGCCCTGCCTGTGGGCAATGGCCGGATGGGGGCCATGGTCTTTGGCACCCCTTCCAGGGAGCAGTTGCAACTCAATGAAGAAACCGTATGGGCCGGACAGCCCAACAGTAATGCCAATCCGGCTGCTTTGGAGGCTCTTCCGCGTATCCGCGAACTGATTTTTGCCGGTCGCTACAAGGAAGCCCAAGATTTAGTGGGTGCAACTGTCATATCGCGCACCAATCACGGCATGGCTTATCAGCCTGTAGGCGATTTGTTGCTCGACTTTCCGGGGCATGAACAGTATTCGGATTATTACCGTGAGCTGGATATATCACAGGCTATTGCTACTACACGCTATACGGTCAATGGAGTGGAGTTTGTTCGCGAAGTGTTCTCTTCCTATCCCGACCAGGTGATTGCCGTACGGCTGACAGCATCCCGGAAAGGAAAGCTTAATTTTACCGTTCGTTTCACGTCACCCCAAAAGTCGGCGGTGACGGTCGAGGATGGTAGTCTGGTGTTGCGCGGTATCAGTGGCGACCTGGAAGGACTACAGGGAAAAGTGAATTTTACGGCCTGCACAAAGGTACTTCTTGAAGAAGGCACCTGCCGGGCACAAGGCGATACGGCTCTGTCTGTTTCCAATGCCGATGTGGCCACCTTGTATGTTTCGATGGGCACCAACTTTGTGAACTATCACGACTTGAGTGCCGATGCCGATAGCCGTGCCTTTAAACCGTTGTCGGCAGCTTGTGCCAAGTCTTATAGTTCGTTGAAGTCCGCTCATATAGCCGACTATCAGCAGTTGTTCAACCGTGTACAACTTGATTTGGGTACAATCGAAGCTGCCTTAAGGAATACCCGCGACCGCATCCGTGATTTTGCTACCGGGGACGACCCGCAGCTGGTAGAGCTCTATTTTCAGTTCGGTCGTTACCTGCTCATTTCCTCTTCTCGTCCGGGCGGACAGCCGGCCAATCTGCAAGGCATCTGGAATGACCAGATGCTTCCGCCGTGGGACAGCAAGTACACGACCAACATCAATGTAGAGATGAATTACTGGCCGGCCGAAGTGACCAATCTGTCCGAACTCCACGAACCTTTTTTGCGTATGGTAGGCGAGGTTGCCGAGACGGGAGCCCGTACGGCGCACGACATGTATGGTGCTCGTGGCTGGATGCTGCATCATAATACCGACCTTTGGCGCACCACCGGAGCGGTCGATTATGCCGGTCCGGGTATGTGGCCCACGGCCGGGGCTTGGTTCTGCCGCCACTTGTGGGAGCATTTTCTGTATACCGGCGATGAGTCTTATCTGCGCAAGGTCTATCCGGTAATGAAAGGTGCCGCGCGTTTCTTCCTCGATTTTCTGGTAGAAGAACCTGTGCATCATTGGCTGGTGGTGGCTCCATCCAATTCTCCCGAAAACTCTTTTATCAGTCAAGGGAAAAGCCTGACAAATTGTGCCGGCACTACCATGGACAACCAGATGCTGTATGAGCTTTTCACCCATTTGGTACAAGCCACGCACATCTTGCAGATGGATGAAACCTTTGCCGATACCCTGTTGCAGGTACGTGCCCAGTTGCCTCCCATGCAAGTGGGACGCTACGGGCAGTTGCAGGAGTGGATGCACGACTGGGACCGCCCCGACGACCATCATCGCCACTTGTCACACTTGTACGGTCTGTTCCCCGGCAACCAGATTTCACCCTATCGCACCCCTGAACTGTTCGAGGCCGCCCGCCGTTCGCTGAACTATCGTGGCGACCCGGCCACCGGCTGGTCCATGGGGTGGAAGGTATGTCTTTGGGCACGCATGCAAGACGGAGACAGGGCTTATAAGCTGATAACCGACCAGCTCCGGCTGACTGGCAACAACCAGTCAACAGAGTATGGGCAAAGTGGCGGCACGTATGCCAACTTGTTCGACGCCCATCCGCCTTTCCAGATTGACGGCAACTTCGGCTGTGCGGCCGGCATTGCTGAAATGTTGTTGCAGAGCCACGACGGTGCGGTTCATCTCTTGCCTGCTTTGCCTTCCCGTTGGGAAAAAGGGCGTGTAAAAGGTCTGGTAGCCCGGGGTGGATTCCTTGTCGATATGGAGTGGGGGAGTAATAGGCTTACGGCCTTGACAGTGAAGTCCAGGCTTGGCGGAAACCTGCGCTTGCGTTCGTCCGTACCTTTGGTTGGTGGCGATGGAAAGCCCCTTCCGCTGGCCAGCGGAAGCAACCACAATCCTTTCTATCAGGTAATGGATGTTCCCCGTCCCATCATCTCTCCCGAGGCCGATTTGACCGGCTCGGACGTTCCTGCAACTTACCTGTACGATGTCCCCACCCAAGCCGGTGGAGAGTATGTCTTTACAGCTGCACATAATGATGTAAACGAATAATTTATACGAATTGTTAACCCAAATATCACTGAAATGAAAAAGAAAAGTTTATTGATTCTTGCGTTTGCCTGCATGGCAGGCGTATTGCCGGCACAGACGCCGGTTTATCTGGACGATTCACAACCCATTGAGGCTCGTGTAAAAGATGCCCTCAGCCGCATGACGCTGGAAGAAAAAGTTGCCTTGTGCCATGCGCAGAGCAAGTTCAGCAGTGCCGGTGTGCCCCGTCTGGGTATTCCCGAAGTATGGATGAGCGACGGCCCCCACGGTGTCCGTGCCGAAATCAACTGGAACGACTGGGGCTATGCCAACTGGACCAACGACAGCATCACCGCCTTCCCGGCTCTGACCTGTCTGGCTGCTACCTGGAATCCCGAAATGTCGGCCAAGTATGGCAAAGCCATCGGCGAGGAAGCCCGCTATCGTGAAAAAGATGTGTTGCTGGGCCCCGGTGTCAACATCTACCGCACGCCGCTCAACGGACGCAACTTCGAGTATATGGGCGAAGACCCCTATCTGGCTTCTGTCATGTGCGTGCCCTACATTCAGGAAGTGCAGAAGAACGGTGTGGCCGTCAGCGTGAAGCACTATGCCCTGAACAACCAGGAACTGTGGCGCGGGCATATCGACGTAGAACTCAGCGACCGTGCCCTTTACGAAATCTACCTGCCTGCCTTCAAGGCAGCTGTTTGCCAAGGTGGAGCCTGGACTGTAATGGGTGCCTACAACAAGATTCGCGGCCAGCATGCCTGCCACAACGAACTGACACTGAACAAGATTCTGAAGGGCGACTGGAAGTTCGACGGCGTGGTAGTGACCGACTGGGGTGGTGCCCACGATACCTACGAGGCTGCCATGAACGGACTCGACATCGAAATGGGTTCCTATACCAACGGCCTGACCTCCGAGAGTGCCTTTACCTATAATGATTACTACCTGGCCAATCCTTACCTGCAAATGCTCAAGTCGGGCAAGGTACCCATGTCTACCATCGACGACAAGGCTTCGCGCATCCTGCGTCTTATCTTCCGTACGGCCATGAACCGCCAGAAACCTTACGGTTCTGTGGCTACCCCTGAACATTATGCGGCTGCCCGCGAGATTGGCAACGAAGGCATTGTGCTCTTGAAAAACGCCCCTGTCAGCAAGAAAGAATCCGCTCTGCTTCCCATCGATGCCAGCCGTTACAACAGGATTCTCGTGGTAGGCGACAATGCCGTGCGCCTGCTCAACCAGGGTGGTGGCTCTTCCGAACTGAAGGTAAAGGACATGGTTTCGCCGCTCGACGGACTGCGCGAGCTCTATGGCGACAAGGTCGTTTATACCCGGGGCTATGCTGCCGGCCGTCCCATGTATGGCCGTGCCGATGAAATTCCGCAGGCTGTTACCGACTCACTGCGCAACCGTGCCGTGGAAATGGCCCGTGAAGCTGACCTGGTGGTTCTGTTCGGTGGTCTGAACAAGAATCATTTCCAGGACTGCGAAGGTGGTGACCGCTTGCAGTACGGCCTGCCTTTCGGTCAGGACGAACTGATAGAAGCCTTGCAGGCTGTCAACAAGAACCTCGTGCTGGTACTGCTTAGTGGCAACGCCGTGGAAATGCCGTGGGTAGACAAGGTGCCTGCCATTGTGCAGGGCTGGTATCTGGGCTCCATGGGTGGCAAGTCACTGGCCGATGTGCTGGGTGGTGCTGTCAATCCCAGCGGCAAGCTTCCTTTCTCCTTCCCCGTGAAGCTCGAAGACTGCGGTGCCCATGCGTTCGATGCCCTCAGCTATCCGGGCGACAGCATTCGTGAAGTGTATAAGGAAGACATCCTGGTGGGCTATCGCTGGTATGACACCAAGAAAATTCCCGCCCTCTTCCCCTTCGGACATGGCTTGAGCTATACGACCTTCCAGTATGGCAAACCCGTCGCTTCTGCCAAGAAGATGGCTGCCGACGGCACGCTTACCGTCACCGTGCCGGTGAAGAACACAGGCAGTGTGGCCGGTAAAGAAGTTGTCCAGCTCTATGTGGGCGATGACAAGTGCAGCGTACTCCGTCCGTTGAAGGAACTGAAACATTTCCAGAAGATAGCCCTTCAGCCGGGTGAAGAGAAGAGCGTTACCTTTACCGTTACGCCCGAAGACTTGCAGTTCTACGACGACAAGGCCGCTTGCTGGAAGTCCGAGCCGGGCAAGTTCAAACTCTATATCGGCTCTTCATCAACCGACATCCGTGGTACTGTAAATTTTGAACTCTTATAAGCTGACGCCTATGAAAGCATTGCTTGCCGGCGTATGCTTGCTCCTGTGGTCGGCAGGTGCGGGTGCTGTGGCACCGGCACCTGCCGATACGTGCAATCATCGCCTTTACTATACCTCGCCGGCTTCCATCTGGGAGGAGACACTGCCTTTGGGCAATGGGCGTTTGGGCATGATGCCCGACGGTGGCATCGGGCAGGAACACATAGTCCTGAACGAAATATCTCTCTGGAGCGGTTCGGAGAGCGACTATGGCAATCCTCTTGCTGCCGACAGTCTGCCGGCTATCCGCCAGTTGCTTTTCGAAGGACGCAATCGGGAGGCGCAGGAACTGATGTATCGCAGCTTTGTTCCCAAGAAGCAGGAAACCGATGGCCGTTATGGCACCTACCAGGTGCTGGCCGGTCTCGAACTGCTCTTTTCCTACGACCATGCCGGTCTGAAGGAAGATACCATACAGCCTTCCCAGGTCAGCGGCTACGAGCGTTCTCTTTCTCTGCGCGATGCCGTGGCTTCCACATCCTTCTCGCTGGCCGGCGTAAACTACCGGCGAGAATACTTTGTGTCGCGCAATCTCGATGTCATGCTCATTCACCTTACGGCCGACAAGCCCGGCACCCTTTCTTTTATGGCTTTTCTGGACCGTCAGGAGCGGGGGCGTACTTCCATCAGCGGCAAGACACACGTGCTGACGGGTCGGCTTGACAGTGGCAATCCCAGTCAGCCGGGTATGGCCTACCGTGTAGGTCTGCGTATGGTGGCCAATGAGGACGCTGTTATGCGTTCCGTCTCCAACAGTGGTGTTGCTTTGGCGGGAGGTCAGGAAGCATGGCTGATAGTCTCTGCCACTACCTCGTTCGAGGCCGAAGGCACCGACTTCCCCGGCCGGCGATATGTGCAGGTGTGCGACAGTCTGCTCGATGCAGCCGAGGCGCAGGTCAGCCGGGAGATGCGTCAGTCCGCCCGTGCCGCCAACAGTTCCCTGCTCCAGGCTCATGTGGCAGCCCACCGCAGTCTCTACGACCGTGTGTCCCTTTTCTTGCCCGCTACGGCCGACGATGCCCTGCCCACCGACCAGCGCCTGTTGCGCTTTGCCGACCATCCTTCGCCCGGACTGGCTGCCCTCTACTATAACTATGGACGCTATCTGCTCATCAGCAGCACCCGGCCCGGCAGCCTGCCGCCCAACTTGCAAGGCCTTTGGGCCAACGGCGTGCAGACCCCTTGGAACGGCGACTACCACACCAACATCAACATACAGATGAACTACTGGCCCATGGAACAGGCCGGTCTGGGCGAACTCTGCCAGCCGCTTACCACCCTGATGGAACGTCTCATCCCCTCGGGGCAGGAGAGTGCGCGCACCTTCTACGGCAAGGACGCCCAAGGCTGGGTGCTCCACATGATGACCAACGTATGGAACTATACCGCTCCCGGCGAGCATCCCTCCTGGGGTGCTACCAACACCGGCGGTGCCTGGCTCTGCGCCCATCTGTGGGACCACTATCTGTACACGCAGGACTTGGGCTACCTGCGCCGTGTCTATCCCTTGTTGAGGGGAGCTGCGCAGTTCTTCCACTCCACTACGGTGCGCGAGCCCCGGCACGGCTGGCTGGTGACGGCTCCTACGTCGTCGCCCGAAAACAGCTTCTACCTGCCCGGCGATACGCTGACGCCTGTCAGCGTCTGCATGGGACCCACCATGGACGTGCAGATACTGACCGAACTCTACACCAATGTCATTGCCGCCTCCCGTCTGCTGGGGTGCGACCGTGCCTTTGCCGACACCCTGGCCGCCGACCTCAGGCAGTTTCCGCCCATGCAGGTCAGCCCGGGTGGCTACTTGCAGGAGTGGCTGGAAGACTACCGCGAGACCGATGTGCACCACCGTCACGTGTCCCATCTCTACGGCCTGCATCCCGGCAATCTCATTACCCCCGGACGTACCCCCGAACTGGCCGAAGCCTGCCGAGTCACTCTGAACCGTCGTGGCGACGAGGCTACCGGCTGGAGCCGTGCCTGGAAGATGAACTTCTGGGCTCGCCTGGGTGACGGCAACCGTGCCTGGAAGCTCTTCCGCAGCCTGCTCCATCCGGCTGTCGACCCTGCTACGAAACGCCATGCAAGTGGTACCTTTCCCAACCTGTTCTGTTCGCATCCGCCCTTCCAGATTGACGGTAACTTCGGCGGAACGGCAGGCATAGGCGAAATGCTGCTCCAAAGCCACGACGGCTATATCGACCTGTTGCCTGCCTTGCCCGATGACTGGAGCTACGGATACTTTGAGCGGCTACGTGTCAGGGGTGAAGCAGAGGTCAGCCTCAAGTGGAAGAATGGCAAAGCCTGGACAGCTGAGATTCGGTCGGAAAAAGGCGGGCAGTTCAAGCTGAAGATGCCCCGTGGCCTCATGAGAGCCACCGTGCGCTTCAGCGACTCCTATATGCTGAGTCAGACAACCGACATGCTTGTACTCGACTTCAAGCCCGGCATGTCCTGTCGTATCCTGTTCGAGTGAAGCGGTCACGTATCTGCATGACTTTGGCTATTGCCTTACATACAGCCACAGACTACCCGGATTGTCTCATCTGATTATCTGCAAATCAGGTAAAAAAAACGGTGATAATCCGGGCGGTTTGTGGTGCTTTATGACTTTATGCGATTTTTATTTTACAGGAATTCAGAACTTTATAATCGCTTTTTCTCCATATTACCGGCACCTGTGCCTCGATATCGGTCGCGTGTTACATTGAAATGATACTGTAATGTAAACATGAAATGACGCATGTCGCTGAAATTCCTCTGGTTTAGGGTAACGGCATTATTATATAGGGTAAGATTTTGGCGGGAATCATTGAAAATATCACGTGCCTCAAGTGTCAGGCTGAGTTTCTTCTTGCAGAATTCCTTGTACAGTTTCGCATTTATGCAGGAAGAAGCGGTTGCATGGATATTCCTGTCATTTCCCGTAGTTGTAAACTGACAATCCATATTCAGCCAGATATCCATCGGCAAATGTATCGCATTTTGCCATTGCACAATGCCTATAGGCCTATTCATGCTTCTGTTGTTGCCATTCACCTCAATGTCAAACCACTGTGTAAACATTCCCACATTTATTCGTGGCTGCCATGCTCCTAGTTTAAACTGCCCGCCCATAAAAGCCTGAAGGAAGTGCCTTTTGTTAAAGTTCTCATAAGTGAGAATAGTTATTTCCCCATCATGGCTATACGGTTTGGTCGTGTTTACAATAGGATTGTCAAAATAAGTATAGCCCACTTGTGCAAAATAGTGCTTCCATACCATCCTGTACTCCAGGTTATGCAGTCTTGTCGGCTGTAGCCGCGGATTGCCTGATTCGTATGTCATTCTGTTCAGATAGGATACATTGGCATTCAGAGCCGCATACCCCGGCCTTTCCACCCTGTTGCTGTACGAGAGCGACATCTGTACATTGCCCAGGCTGGCAGCTGCATTCAAGGACGGAAAGACGTTGTCATACGTTCGCTTAAGGTTGTTGCCAGCACGCTCAGAATAATCATAGTTTACATGTTCGTATCTCAGCCCTGCACCGATGTTGAACTTGCCAAACTGCTGCATGATTTCCACAAAGCAGGCCATATTGCTTTCTTTTATTGTGGAGCAGGTGTTGTCGAGGCTGGCATATTCCGTCTGGAAGTGGTTGTCTGTGCAGGATTTTGTATATTCCTCTCCTGCTCTCAAAACACCCTTCCACACTGGATGGCTCAGAACGAGCTTCTCGGCTACCATACTGCTTTTTCGTTCGCTATATGTTGCTATGTAGCGGTCTTCCTGTATCTGGCTGCTCTCTTCATTATAGGATTGCTGTGTCCCCTTGTTCCAGATGTAATCGGCATTGAAGTCAATATTGAGTTTCTTTATCTGTCCGTTGTAATATACGTTTGCCGCATGTCTTGGCATGTTCTTCGATATGTTGTCGGCATCTGTTTTCCAACTGTCGTAAAATATACCGTTTTCAAATACATCACTTTCAAGAAAGGAGCTGTTCTTATTATCAGCATATTCGTGCTGATAAAAGGCACCTGTGGAATGCTTGCTGTTGATAAGCCATGAAAAGCCCAACTTGCCTGAAAATCCGTTGTAATATTGGGTATTGGTTGTAGAGAACTGCTGATTCCACTTCGATTCTGTAATAGTGACCATATCTGTCGACTTTTTCTCCCGGCTTTTGCCTGTATTGTACGTAAAGTTGGAAAATATTTCAAAATCTCCGGCCCGGTATTTCAAGTTCAGCAGATTGGCACTCTGAAAATAATGGCGGAATCCATCTGTCGACCTGAATGTGCCGCTCCATCCGTCGCCCTGAGGCTTTTTGGTACGAATACGTATTACGGCTTTTGCATCTGCTGCATAAGAAGAACCGGGGTTGCTTATCACCTCCACCTGGCGGATATTGTCGGACAACAATGTCGATAATTCCTGCGAATCGGTCATTTTACGTCCGTTGATATAGACTACCGGTGTTCCCTTGCCGAATATCTCCAGGTTACCGTTGTTTTCAATGACCATCGGAATCTGTCTGAGTACGTCTTTGGCTGTTCCTGCCTTGGCCAGCACACTGTTCTGCACATTTGTAATCAGAGAATTGCCTTTCAGATAAGTCTTGGAGGCATTGCCTTTGATTACCACATCCTTCAGCATGGTGCTACCGGAGGCCGACATCTGAATGTCTCCCAAATTACCATCGGGAGTAACATCCACGTATTTCGACTCGAATCCGACGTATGACAGCCTGATTGTCAATCCTGTCGTTACATCACCAGGCAAATTGAACAGGCCTTTGCCATCGGTAATCATCCCGGCCACAAATATGGAATCCCGGAGAAGGACTACGTTTACAAACTCCAGAGGTCTTCCGTCCATGTCGAGTACACGCCCTCTTATATCCTTACCCGACGCGGATAAGGCAAGCACCAATACTGCGATAACCCATATCACGCGTTTCATCTTATTCATTGTTCTTTATTTCGTTCCACTCTATTATTTTGTCTTTATCTTCGTTGCAGACAACGTGGGCAATATGCCTCTCTTTTACGCCATTTTCTGAAACCAGGTAATAGGTTACCTGGGCCGAGAAACGCACCTCACCATTTTCCTTATAGTCTTTGCATAAGGACTTGCTGCCGAATTCAACCTTCTTTGCTTGGTTTAGTGTAGTCTGCACATGACTGATTACCGCTTCTTCAAAATGCTTGTTTTCCCTGTTGCCATGTCCGGGAAGGTGCAAATGTCCGCTGGATGCAAGTACCATAACTCCAATAAGCAATGTGCTGCCCGGAATTATCAATGTTTTAAGAGAATGTTTCATACGTCTTTTTTATAACTTTATTGAACTTCTGATGATGCAAAGTTACGGTGACGATGAACCTTATGACGACTAAATAATCGAATAAATAGTCTTAATGCAGAAAGCGTAACCGATTGTATTCCAATGGTTACGCTTTCTGTAAATCTAAATCCGGTCCTGCTGGGTCTTAATCGGCCCTAACGCTGTTGATGTAAGAAACAATATCCTGTCCTTCTGCCGCCCCGATTTTCTTTCGGATAGAAGTCTTGCGGACATAAATCGTGGCATCCGACTGCTGGGTGATAACCCCTATTTCTTTGGTCGAGAAGCCGGCGCGCAAAAGGCAGGCGATTTGTATTTCCTTATCGGTAAGAACCTGACCATAGTGCTTCGTAAGCCAGGTATGAAAATGATTGTAAAGGCGGTCGATGACAAGATAAAGGTCTGACCATACAAGAAGGCTGTCGGTCGGAATCTTGCCTTCGCTGATGCCTGCCATACGTTGCAACAGGGCTTGATTCTGACTGGTGGGAGTACTTGCCACCAGCCGGATGATTCCGAGTTGTTGCAAAAGTATTTTCTTGAAGAAAGCATCCTCTTCCGTTTTTTGTCGTTTCTCGTCAGGCATGCCTTCCGTTGCTGTCCGAGCCTCTGTCAGCATCCGTGTCAACGCATCAATCCGGGCTTCAGCTTCTGCCAGTCGTTGAATTCTGTTCCTGTAATATAGGTAGCCTGCTATTACACCTGACAACAGCAACAGCATGGCTACCGACAGCATCCAGCCCATGCGTTGTCTTTCCAGTTCCAGTTTCTGATTGGCCCATTGCAAACGTTCCTTCGTTTCCTGTCGCCTTGCCAGGGTGTTCTCCTTTGCCTGCATGTCGGCTGTAAGGGAGTCGCAATACCGGGAAAAGTCCACGTAGGATACAGGTTTCCCGTTCTCATAATCCAATATACAACGCTCCAACTCTATCACTACCCTGCGTGCAATATCCGAAAAACCTTTTGCTTCCAGCTTGGCCTCGCTCTCGATAGCCTTTTCATTGCAGATACGGGCAGAATCAAGCTTGTGCAGATTGATGTAGTTGCCAGCCATCGCCATTTGAATGGCCGACAACTCTGCCACTTGGGGCATCATCCGGCTTATTTGACAGTACACGTCGTTAGAGCGGTGATACTGCCCGTTGTTTGACAGATAGTCAGCATAGTTGCGCAGAAACTCACATGCCATGGCCGTGTCACCGTTCTCCGTAGCCAGCCGGGCGCTTTGGCTGTAAAAGTATGCTGACTGCGTGTCTCCCGTTAATGAAAGGTTCAATCCAATCTTATAGTTCAATATGGCTTCCTCGCGTTTCGACGAGTTATATTCCAAAGCCCTCTTCAGCACCTCCGTTGCCTTTCGGTATTCCCGCTGGTGCTCCAATAAGCCGGCTTGTGCTGCCATCAGCTTTACCCGTTTGGCAGAATCTGTGATTTCGGCAATTCCTTTGTCCAGGACGTCTATTGCATCCGCCCTTTTGCCTGTCCAGTTCAGATAGGATGCCTCCAACAGATAACTGTCTGCCTGTTTGTCCGCCTCTTTTCGGTAGTATGCAATGGCTTTGGGCAGCTGGTCATCCTCGGCCAGGGACATTCCTGACAGCTGATGCGCCATAGCCCGGTTCCAGACCAGATGCAACTGTTCTTCCTCATCCAGATTGCCGGCATTCTCCAAAGAATCCAATATGGCTAAGGCTCTCTCTGGGTTAACCTTAAGCATATTGTCATTTAACTCCAAAGCCTTTTTTTCAGGTGCATGGCACGACGCGAATAATATCGTCATTAACACCAATATATATATTGCTTTTTTATCCATAAATCGCTCATTTGTATGCCAAAGTTCCACTATAAGATGCAAATATATAGAAAGGTGAGCGTAGAAAAACAAGCTTGTTTGATTTTTTATGCCGAGCTGTATCCTATATTCTACAAATATAGGCAAAGGTGAGTGCATAGCCAAACTTGAAAACTATGTTTTCGTTTGTCTCTGCTCTCGCCTTTCGCTATCTTTGCAACCGCTTATGGATAAGTTTGTAGATGTCATACTGCCACTGCCGCTGTACAGCTGCTTTACCTACGCCCTGCCGGCCGACTTGGCCGACGAGGTGGGCATAGGGTGCAGGGTGGTGGTGCCTTTCGGCAAGAAGAAATTCTATACGGGCATTGTGCGCAACGTGCACTATCTGAAGCCTCAGGATTACGAGGTGAAGGAGGTGAGCGTGGTGCTCGATGCCCGTCCTGTTCTGTTGCCCATGCAGTTCCGCTTCTGGGAGTGGATGGCCGACTACTACCTTTGTACCCTGGGCGACGTCTACAAGGCGGCCTTGCCCTCGGGGCTGAAGCTGGAGAGCGAGACGGTGGTGGAGTACAACCCCGACTTTGAGAGCGACGTCCGCCTGCCCGAACGCGAGCAGCGCATCCTCGACCTGCTGTCGGCCGAACCCCAGCAGAGCATCAACAAGCTGGAGAAGGACAGCGGCCTGAAGAACGTGCTCACCGTGGTCAAGTCGCTCCTCGACAAGGAGGCCGTCTTTGTGAAGGAAGAACTGCGCCGCACCTACAAACCCCGTACCGAGACCCGCGTCAGGCTCTCGCCTGCCGCCCGCAACGAGCACCGCCTGCACTTTGCCTTCGATGAGCTGCAACGCCGTGCCCCCCGGCAGCTCGACCTCCTCATGGTCTTCCTCAGCCAGGCCGGACAGGGTGCCGACGTGCGCACCGACAGCTTTGCCGCCGTCATGGCCGGCGCCTCGCTGTCCAAGAAGGAACTGCTGGAGCGGGCCTCGGCCTCGCCCGCCGTCTTCAACGGACTGGTCGAGCGGGGTATCTTCGAGGTCTACCGGCAACCCGTGGGTCGCCTCGACGCCGATGCCGACACGGCCACCGAACCCCTGCACACCTTGAACGAGCACCAGCGGCAGGCCTACGACGCCATCAACGATGCCTTCCTCACCCGCAACGTCTGCCTGCTGCACGGCGTCACCTCCAGCGGCAAGACCGAGATATACATCCACCTCATAGCCGATGCCCTGGCACGCGGCAAGCAGGTGCTCTACCTACTGCCCGAGATAGCCCTCACCACCCAGATTACCGCCCGCCTGAAGCGTGTGTTCGGTGCCCGCCTGGGCATTTATCACTCCAAGTTTCCCGACGCCGAGCGTGTGGAGATATGGCAAAAGCAGCTGTCCGACCAGCCCTACGACATCATCCTGGGCGTGCGCTCCTCCGTCTTCCTGCCCTTCACCCGCCTGGGGCTGGTCATCGTGGACGAAGAGCATGAGATCACCTACAAGCAGCAGGACCCCGCCCCCCGCTACCACGCCCGCAGTGCCGCCATCATGCTGGCCTCCATGCTGGGCGCCAAGACCCTGCTGGGCACCGCCACGCCCTCCGTGGAGTCGTGGTACAACGCTACCGTGGCCCGCAAGTACGCCCTCGTGGAGCTGAAGCAACGCTACCGCGAGATACAGCTGCCCGAGATAGTGCCCGTCGACATCAAGGAGCTGCAACACAAGAAACGCATGAACGGCCCCTTCTCGCCCCTGCTGCTGCAATACGTGCGCCAGGCGCTGGAGCAGAAGGAGCAGGTCATCCTCTTCCAGAACCGCCGCGGCTTTGCACCCATGGTGGAGTGTCACACCTGCGGCTGGGTGCCCAAGTGCAAGAACTGCGACGTCAGCCTGACCTACCACAAGGGCCTGAACCAACTGACCTGCCACTACTGCGGCTATACCACTGCTCTGCCGCGCCAGTGTCCGGCCTGTGCAGGCACCGACCTGCGCAGCCGCGGCTTCGGTACGGAGAAGGTGGAGGACGAGGTGAAGGCCATTTTCCCCGACGCGCGCGTGGCACGCATGGACCTCGACACCACCCGCACCCGTACCGCCTACGAGCGTATCATTGCCGACTTCCAGCAGGGCAAGACCGACATCCTCATCGGCACCCAGATGGTGTCCAAGGGGCTTGACTTCGACCGCGTCAGCGTGGTGGGCATACTCAATGCCGACACCATGCTCAACTATCCCGACTTCCGTGCCTACGAACGTGCCTTCCAGCTCATGGCGCAGGTGGCCGGCCGTGCCGGCCGCAGGCAGAAGCGCGGCCGCGTGGTGTTGCAGACCAAGAGCATCGACCATCCCATCATTGCCCAGGTCATGGCCAACGACTTCGAGGGCATGGCCGGCGGCCAGTTGGCCGAGCGCCAGATGTTCCACTATCCGCCCTTCTACCGCCTGGTCTACGTCTACCTGAAGAACCGCAACGAGACCCTGCTCGACCTCATGGCGCAGACCATGGCCGCCAAGCTGCGCAGTGTCTTCGGCCAGCGCGTGCTGGGCCCCGACAAGCCCCCCGTGGCGCGTGTGCAGATGCTATTCATCCGCAAGATAGTGCTCAAGATAGAGCAGGGCGCCTCCCTGGCCCGTGCCCGCGAGCTATTGGTACAGGTGCAGAAGGAAATGTTGTCCGAAGACAAGTTCAAGTCGCTGATTGTCTACTACGACGTAGACCCGATGTAGGCTAGGGAAAAGCCTTTTCAATGGTTTATGATGACGGTCGGATGATTGGCAGTGTTGTGTGGCATTTGGTAGCGGTAAGTGGTTAGTGGTAAGTGGTCAGTAGTCCGCCTGTGTGCCTAGATGTGGTGGCTTATGCTCGTCTCTTGGCTGTAGTCAGTCCTTTTCCTATGTTATTATTGTAACGATTTATTTCTTTATTCCCATCGTCCTTTTTCCTTGTTCCCCCTCTCCAAACATTGAAAAAATCCTTCTATCCTTTTCCCGGCCTTTCCTGCCTTTTCAGCCCCCTTTTGTTCGTTCCTTCTTCGTTCCTTGTTCGTTCTTTCTTCGCTTTTGGGTACCTTTATTCGAAGGAGTAACGAAGCAGATACGTCTGAGGGGCGATTGGGGTAGGTCGGAAGGCTGGAAATGGCAGGGTGGGGCATTTTTCGGAATTTGGACAGCTGGCAGCGGAATACAAAAAAGGATGTATTGAAATATTGTAATGATATTTGATTTATATGTCAGGAAAGACGTGGTGGTAACTTTTGGATTCATGTGGCCCGCCCTTCGATGAATAACGGAGGCAGCCCGACTGCCGGGATGCGGAGGGGTGATGCCGTACGGTGTGGGTCAGGAAATGCAATAAATCCTGTAAATATTTGGGCGATTACGGACAAAGTGGTTATTTTGTAGTCGTGAGTCGACAAGATAACTTGGTGAGTGTCAATCTGAATCTTTATGCATACGGTTATACGTACGGAAATACGAACCGTTGTGTGGAGAAAAAACTATCCCTAATTGGAGAGAAAGGATTAGAATGAAACTATAATAAATGGAGACATGAAAACACGTATGTTTATCGTTATAGGTCTGATAGCCCTGCTGGCGGAATGCTTGGGTCGTCCTGTCCACAAAAATGACTTCAACATTCTAGTATTTACTGGCTTTAAAGAACGTACCGGTAAAGACTCTGTCCAGTGCTGGGTGAACGATTCTCTTGTATTTGCCGGTTTATATGTAAACATGACGGATGACAAAAATCTGATATATTATGATGACTGGATGGGGATGACAGTGGCCAGTTTTGACAAGGATGGATATGATAGCATAAAGGTAAAAGTGCGTGTTACCTCCTTGGACACGGTGTCGTATTGCGGCAAAAAGGCCATAGATAGCACATTCCGGTATCGGATTGACAATATACCCAGTATCGTCATTTCCTGTGGTACTAATGCGGGTATTCTGCTATGGGACACTTTGCGTACACCTGATTTTTTCTGGCTTGAATGGTAATCCATTCAGCTTGGTTATCTGAAAATAACTGAGATTGTACTTATATATTTTCAGGACTAAAAAATTTAAGTAATCCCTGCGACAGAAGAAAACTGTATCAGGGATTGCTTTTTATCAGGCTTTTACTTCCTTTTGTATTCGTTTTGCACTATCTTTACCGAGCAAAGTCACCTTTGGTGACGGCAGTACCATCACCTACACATACACCGCCGACGGCACGAAACTGCGCACGGTGCATAAGTCAGGCAGTACGACCACCACTACGGACTATTGCGGCAACGTGATCTATGAAAACGGCGTGCAGAAGCTGCTGCTGACGGAGGAAGGATACGTCACCCTGGCTGACAAGAAGTATCACTACTACCTGAAAGACCATCAGGGCAACAACCGGGTGGTGGTGAGCCAAACCGGAGCCGTGGAGGAAACCAACCATTACTATCCCTTCGGAGGTTTGTTTGCATCGACTTCTTCTGTGCAGCCCTACAAGTACAACGGCAAGGAACTGGACAGCACGAACGGGATGAACCTGTACGACTACGGGGCACGGATGTATGACCCGACACTGGGAAGGTTTACGACGATGGACCCGATGGCGGAGAAGTACTATTCGGTGAGTCCGTATGCGTATTGCGGGAATAATCCGGTGAACAGGACAGATCCGACCGGGGCGGATTGGATTCAGGACCGCTATGGCTCCTACTTATGGGATAAGAACGCCACGAACCAGGAGACCACCCGTTATGGATGGAATTATGTCGGCACAGAGCTTCCTGAGGGTACTGACCGTTATCGGATTCTGGAAGAAATCAATGGCAACTTATACCATAAGAACACATCGAATCCATTTGCTTCCTTAGTCAATTGGATAGCGGGCAAAGATATACTCGTTGAGAAAAAGGCCTATAATCCGACCGGGGACCACATGATGCAACAATTCGCAGAAACAGGAGGCGAAATGGTTGCAGGAGCGGCAGCCGGCAAGGCGATAGGCTTGATAAGCAAAAGTCTGAAGGGTGCAGGAGTCGGATTTAATACGTTTAATGAATTTAAAAAGGTATATGGTTCGGCAGGTGACGGGATGGCATGGCATCATATAGTAGAGCAAAATGCTGATAATATTGCACGATTTGGAGCAAAAAAGATACATAATACCAACAATCTAATAAAACTACCACATGGGAAAGGTAGCATTCATGCAAAAGTTTCTGGATTTTATTCGTCAAAGCCCGATTTTGCAAATGGATTGACTGTAAGGGAATGGCTCAAAACTCAAAGTTATGAGCAACAATATGAATTTGGTATAAAAACATTAAAAAGATTCGGATGGAAACAGTAAGAAAAATGACTATTGAACAAGCATTATCTCTATTTGAACAACTTTCGATAAAAAGAGGGAATGCATTAAATAAAGGAAATAGTAAAACTGCAAATTATTGTTATGATAAAATAAAAAAAGTAGTATCTTTTCTCAAAGAAAATGAAGAATTGCCTAAGTTATCAGCTTTTTACAACCATAGCAATCCGCAAGTGAGACTAACAGCAGCAGCATATCTATTGCCAATTTTTGAAAAAGAAAGCTTAAATGTCCTGAAAGAAGTATCTAAAGAAGAGAATATTATAGGTCTATGCGCAGAAATGACAATACAAGAATGGAAAAATGGTAATCTTAAGAACTTTTACACACTATAGAATGAATCTAAGTTAGTAAAACTGTTCTGATAATATTTCTGCTATCCTAATACATGGTGTATTTCGCATCAGTATTAGGATAGTTTTATTTTCACGTCTTGACCGCCTGACCTCCGCTACCTATGGCGAGGGCAGCAGCATAGGCACGAACGCCAACCGGTTTACGGAGAAGGTGACGGGTTATGACAGGAACGGTAACATCCTGGGGCTTCAACGCTACGGACAGACGGGAGCCGGCAGCTACGGCCTGGTTGACAACCTGACCTGTACGCTTGAAGGCAACCGGCTGACCCGGGTGGACGATGCTGTATCGGCGGCTGCCTACAACGACGGATTCGAGTTTAAGGACGCTGTGAAGCAGGCCAATGAGTATGCCTACGACGCCAACGGCAACCTGACGAAAGATTTAAATAAGAATATTAGTAATATCCAATATAATTTCTTAAATTTACCGAGCAAAGTCACGTTCGGTGACGGCAGTACCATCACCTACACATACGCCGCTGACGGCACGAAACTGCGCACGGTGCATAAGTCAGGCAGTACGACCACCACTACGGACTATTGCGGCAACGTGATCTATGAAAACGGCGTGCAGAAGCTGCTGCTGACGGAGGAAGGATACGTCACCCTGGCTGACAAGAAGTATCACTACTACCTGAAAGACCATCAGGGCAACAACCGGGTGGTGGTCAGCCAGACCGGAGCCGTGGAGGAAACTAACCATTATTATCCCTTCGGAGGTTTGTTTGCATCGACTTCTTCTGTGCAGCCCTACAAGTATAACGGCAAGGAACTGGATACGACAAAGGGGCTGAACCTGTACGACTACGGGGCACGGATGTATGACCCGACGCTGGGAAGGTTTACGACGATGGACCCGATGGCGGAGAAGTACTATTCGGTGAGTCCGTATGCGTATTGCGGGAATAATCCGGTGATTCGTATTGATAAAGATGGTAAAATCTGGGATACGATTTGGGATCTTGCCAATGTTGTATATGATGCCGGTGCGGCAGTTGTAGAGCATATTCGTGGAAATCATGAGACCGCACGCGGTCATTGGCAAGATTTGGGAATGGATGTGGTAGCCATGGCTGTACCTTTCGTACCGGCTGGTACCTCGAAAGTAGTGAAAGCGGCGGATAAAGGAGCTGATTTATTTCAAGCTACAAATAAAGCAGAAAAGCCCCTACGTTCATCCAGAGCAGCCCGGCGTGAAGTAATGAGAGAACAAGGCATTCCAACAAGCCAACAGCCTGTATCGCAATCAAAAAATGCGTCAGGCAGGGAGTATCGCTATGAAATTCCGAAGGCAGGTGGTGGAACAAAGGAAAAATCGGTACAACAACAGACTTTGGATAGAAGCCATTCAGAACAACCGCATTGGGAAGCGGGAGAGATAAAAACCGATAATGGCCAGATACAGATGAACTCATATGGACGTCCGAAATTAAAATCAAATAAATCAAAAGAATATTATGGCTTTGGAGAATAATCCTAGATGGAAAGAGTTTGTAGGTAGAATTCATTATTTGCCAACTTATTTAAAAGATTTGAGCGCATTATTACAACGAAATGTTACAAAAGAAAATTTACTTTCATTAATGGAAACGAATGTATTTTTTGAAAATGTTCAAAAAATACATTACGAACAGATTTACAAGGCTACCTTTGATTTCGCAAATAAACCTTCTGTAGTGAATTTTGTTCATGAACATGTGACACAATGGGATGTTCCATATATGATTTATTTATGTGATGTTGATTATTGTGGTATGTTAGAGATTCCATCATTGTCCTGTTTTAATTGGAACTTTCAATTTACGGATGAACATTGTGGTTTAGTAGGTTTCATTCGTAAAGATGCACAAGAGAAAATATTGTTGGATTATTATGAAGAAGAATTGAATTATTTTATAGACATTAAGATAGAATGTTCCCCAAATAGGTAATATTCCATCTCTATATTGAGAGGCTGTCTTAAATAAAAAAGGGTTATCAAAGTGAATATCATTCAACAAAATATGCTCTGAAGCTTTATTATTTTCAACTTAAATTATAGCTTTATTTTGATTACAGTTTGATAACAAAATTTTATCATAAGACAGCCTTTTGTGTTTTTTGAGATTTTATAGTAGGCCTTGGAAAAGCAACTTGAAATACGGGTTCTCGGACGTTTCCGGTTCTTCATCCTATGGCAAGCAATACGTAAAATACGGCATCCCCGACATCTCAGAACGCGGACTGCTGACAGGGTTGAAGTCGTACACTGCCGACGGCAGTTCCAGTTATCTGACAGCTTATTACTATGACGTTGACGGCAACATCATCCAGCATCGCGGCAGCCATCCGCTTGGCGGCTATGACAAGGATTTCTTCCTGTATAGTTTCAGCGGCAAGCTGTTGCAACATCTTCATGTGCATTCCGCATCGGGTAAGCCTACCCAGACGGAAACGTATACTTATGTGTACGACAGCCAGCAAGGCGATAACCCCGAGCGTTTGCAGAAGGTGCAGCACAAGCTGGGCAGCGGCAACACAGTGACACTGGCCTCATATACTTACGACGAGCTGGGACGTCTGAAGACGAAAACGCCGCACGGCTTGAGTACCAACCGCCTGACCTACAGCTACAACCTGCGCGGCTGGCTGACGGGCATCAGCGGCACCCGGCTGACGCAGAACCTGTACTACAACTCGGGCAGCGGCACGCCCAGCTACAACGGCAACATCAGCAGCCTGACGTGGAAGGCGGGCAGCGAGACCACCCTGCGCGGCTACAAGTTTGCCTACGACGGCCTTGACCGCCTGACCTCCGCTACCTATGGCGAGGGCAGCAGCATAGGCACGAACGCCAACCGGTTTACGGAGAAGGTGACGGGTTATGACAGGAACGGTAACATCCTGGGGCTTCAACGCTACGGACAGACGGGAGCCGGCAGCTACGGCCTGGTTGACAACCTGACCTGTACGCTTGAAGGCAACCGGCTGACCCGGGTGGACGATGCTGTATCGGCGGCTGCCTACAACGACGGATTCGAGTTTAAGGACGCTGTGAAGCAGGCCAATGAGTATGCCTACGACGCCAACGGCAACCTGACGAAAGATTTAAATAAGAATATTAGTAATATCCAATATAATTTCTTAAATTTACCGAGCAAAGTCACGTTCGGTGACGGCAGTACCATCACCTACACATACGCCGCTGACGGCACGAAACTGCGCACGGTGCATAAGTCAGGCAGTACGACCACCACTACGGACTATTGCGGCAACGTGATCTATGAAAACGGCGTGCAGAAGCTGCTGCTGACGGAGGAAGGATACGTCACCCTGGCTGACAAGAAGTATCACTACTACCTGAAAGACCATCAGGGCAACAACCGGGTGGTGGTGAGCCAAACCGGAGCCGTGGAGGAAACCAACCATTACTATCCCTTCGGAGGTTTGTTTGCATCGACTTCTTCTGTGCAGCCCTACAAGTACAACGGCAAGGAACTGGATACGACGAAGGGCCTGAACCTGTACGACTACGGGTCACGGATGTATGACCCAACACTGGGAAGGTTTACGACGATGGACAGGTTTGCGGAAAAGTATTATCACCTGAGCCCGTATGCGTATGCGGGGAATAATCCGGTAAGGAATATTGATGTGAATGGAGACAGCATTATTATTGCTCCCAATCCTAACGGTATAGTCGACCAAATAAAAATGTTCTTTGGAATGGATACGAAATATCAGAGTCAGGTAAAAAATGATTTAGCACAACTAAAGAAGGATGATAAATCAATAGGTGATATGATTACAACGCTTGAAAGGAGCTCAAATATCCATAAAATTACAATGCCGATATATTCTATTTATAATGCAACATCTGTAAACAGAAAAACTGCTGAAAGGAATATCTCTCAAGGCACTACGGTGTATTATAATCCTTTTAATAAGAGGACAAAAACAGGAAATGTTAGAACGCCAAGAGTAGGATTGGTTCATGAATTGCAGCACTCCTTTGACGCTGATGCAGGAACATTTTCTTATGAAACAACTGAAAATGGAATTTATCTAATGGACGTGAAGGCAGTTAACACTGAAAACAAGATTAGAAAAATAATAGGTGAACCTAAAAGGACAGAATATGCAAACCAAAAAATTCCCGAAGAACTATTGGAGTAAAGTGGCTATAGTCTTATTTTCTCTATGCTTTTTATTCCTATGTTTTATTTTTTATGTTCATTATCATGCCAACAGATTGGATGAAATCTGGAAAGAACGGTATAGAGATGAGGAACGGGTACCTATATTATCATTAATGACCGTCAATATTCGTTACGAAGATTCTACCTATTGCGTTATTGCAGTAGATGCGGCTTTGAGATTGGAGTTGGAAAAGTCTACTATTGAACCTAATCAACTAAAATTACCTTATCGAAAGTTTCTTGAACTTTCTTACAATGACACATTGGATGTAGACAGTACCACATTTTCAACTTTAAAGAAGTATATGGTTACTCCACAACATAGGATAGATTTCATTTATTCACAGGGAGGAATTCAAGCTCTTGTCGCATCGTTTTTCAAACACGAATGTTTAACTGATACAACTTTGAATGATGCCGAACAGCGATATTTAATAGATGTCTTGCAACGAAACTCATTCAAGTTTTTAATAGATGACGAAACTGGCTTTTGGTACTTTGTTCAGCCTAAAGAATAACTATCACTGACTTTGTATAACAATCCTTGATTCGAAAGCTTATTTCGTTTCAAGGATTGTTTTTGTATACAATCTATAAAAACATTGAATATTGCAGAAGGTGCAGCGGCACGCCCAGCTACAACGGCAACATCAGCAGCCTGACGTGGAAGGCGGGCAGCGAGACCACCCTGCGCGGCTACAAGTTTGCCTACGACGGCCTTGACCGCCTGACCTCCGCTACCTATGGCGAGGGCAGCAGCATAGGCACGAACGCCAACCGGTTTACGGAGAAGGTGACGGGTTATGACAGGAACGGTAACATCCTGGGGCTTCAACGCTACGGACAGACGGGAGCCGGCAGCTACGGCCTGGTTGACAACCTGACCTGTACGCTTGAAGGCAACCGACTGACCCGGGTGGACGATGCCGTGTAGAGAGACAAATATCAGCAGATGATGTATATTAATCAGGTAGTAGAACGTCAATAAATCGTGTAAATATTTGGGCGGTTACGTACAAAGTGGTTATTTTGTAGTTGTGAGTTGACAAGAGTAGGTGATGAGTCGTGTAAGGCCGGAAGGTGATTCAAGTATTATGAAAAACGACAGATTAAGATATGGAAAGACAATATATCAGGTTGGCGAAGGCTGAGGCTGAGATTTCGGCCTTCAGACCGGGGGAAGGAGTGGCTGAATATCAGGTAATGATACACGTGCTGGAGCGTCAGGATACGTATGAGGAGCAGCTTGGTGCGCTGATGGATGCTTACCGCGAGCTGCGCGAAGGCGTGCTGCAGGGAACGGTGGCGGCTTTCATGCGTTTCTTCCTGAGCGATGCGGCCAATCAGGCCGACTATGTGCTGGCAACAGCTACGGAACAGCTGGATTGTGCGCTGTCGGTGGTGGAGCAACCGCCATTGGACGGAAGCAAGGTGGCCTTGTGGGTTTATCTGCTGACCGGTATGCAGACAAGGGTGCAGCCGGGAGGACTCTATAGCCTGACGCACGGTGCTTATACACACTACTGGGGCGGCAGTGCTTTCAACCGGGCCGTGAACTCTGAGTATCAGGCGCGCCTGTTGCTGAACGACTACGTGATGCAGCTTATGGAGCAAGGTTGCACGCTGGCCGACAACTGCCTGCGCACGTGGTTCTTTGTGCAGAACATTGACGTGAACTATGCCGGGGTGGTGAAGGCGCGCAACGAGGTATTCAAGACCCAGAACCTGACCGAACACACCCACTACATAGCCAGTACGGGCATTGCCGGGCGACACGCTGACCCCAAGGTGTCTGTCCTGCTCGATACGTATGCGGTGAAAGGACTGAAGCCGGGACAGGTGCACTACCTGTATGCGCCGGCTTATCTGAATCCTACGTACGAATATGGGGTCAGCTTTGAACGTGGTACGTACATTGACTACGGCGACCGGCGGCACATACTAATCTCGGGCACGGCCAGCATCAATAACAAGGGCGAGGTGGTGCATCCGCGCGATGTGCGGCGACAGACGGAGCGCATGTGGGAGAATGTGGAAGCGTTGCTTCGTGAGGCGGGTGCCGGATTTGAGCAGGTGGGGCAGATGATTGTTTACCTGCGCGACATGGCCGACTATCAGGTGGTGAAGGCGTTGTTTGATGCCCGTTTCCCGGATATTCCCAAGGTATTTGTGCTGGCACCGGTTTGCCGGCCGGGATGGCTGGTTGAGATGGAATGCATGGCTGTGCTGCCGCAGCAATGCAGCGAATATCCTTGCTTATGAAACGGATAACCGTAGTTGTATATATCGGTCTTGTGGTGCTGTTGGCGGTGGCTACCGTTGTTGAACAGCTTCGCGGGACCGGCTTTGTGGAGCAGCATGTGTATCATACGTGGTGGTTCTGTGCGCTGTGGGCTCTGTTTGGTGTCGGGGTGCTGGTGGCCATAGTGGGGCGCAGGCTTTGGAAACGCGTTCCGTTGCTGTTGTTGCATGCTTCCTTTTTAGTGATTTTGCTGGGGGCTGCTTTTACCTTTTTTGGGGGAAAGAGCGGCTATCTGCATCTGGAGGAGGGGAAAACTGTCCGAAGCTTTGTAGACGGGGAGGATATGCGCAGGCTGGACCTGCCTTTTGCCTTGCGGCTGGATAGCTTCCGGGTGGCGTATTATCCGGGTACGGATGCACCGGCCGACTTCAGAAGCTACGTGACGTTGGAGCAGGAGGGGAATGTGAGTCGGGTGTGCATATCCATGAATCACATATTGTCGGTAGAGGGATATCGCTTCTATCAGTCGTCATACGATGACGACGGCAAGGGAAGTGTGCTGTCCGTCGGCTACGACCCTTGGGGCATTGGGCTGACGTATGCGGGCTACTGGTTGCTGGGATTGTCGTTGCTGGCATTGTTGGTGTGGCGAGGCGGTGAGTTTCGGCGTCTGTTGCGCCATCCGTTGTTGCGCCGGGGCGGGATGCTTGTACTGTTGTTCCTGCCGGGCGGATGGTTGCAGCCGGCACGGGCGGCAGGCATTACGCCGGTGCCTCTGAGCGATGCAGACAGCCTGAAGCAGACGCAAGTGATATACCACGACCGCGTGGTGCCCTTCAATACATTGGCGCTCGACTTCCTGAAGAAGCTGACCGGGCGTACTGCATGGGGCGGATATACGGCCGAGCAGGTGGTACTGGGCTGGATGAGACACCCGGAAGAGTGGCAGTTTGTGCCCCTGATTCAGGTGAAGGACAGGGAACTGAGAAAACGGCTGAACCTGAAAGACAGCCATGCGAGGCTGGCGGACCTGTTTGACGGCGAGCACTACAAACTGCAGGGCCTTTGGGACGGGGGAGCAGGTAATGGCCGTGAGAAAACAAGGCTGGACAAGGCCATACTAGATGTGGACGAAAAGGTGGGGCTTATCTTGATGTTGCGTGGTGGTACTTTGTTTCGTCCTTTGCCCGATGATGGCAGCATAGCTCCTTTGTCGCATGGTAAAGTAAGGGCAGAGCTGTTTTATAACAGTATTCCTTTCAGCAGGCTGCTTTTTATGGTCAATCTGACCTTGGGGGTACTTGTTTTTTCGCTGTTGCTTTATGCCGGTGTCCGCAGGCATCGGGAAGGGACGGCGTTGGCAGGTTCTTGCCGGATGGCGTTGGTTGAACGTTTGCTGTCTGTTTTGCTGCTTGTCTCCTGCCTGTTTCATACGGTGGGCTATGGATTGCGCTGGTACATCGGCGGGCGCATTCCGCTAAGCAATGGCTATGAGACCATGCTGTTTCTGGCGTGGGCCATCCTGCTGATTGCCTGTTTGCTGCGCAGGCGTTTCCCTTTTATGGTGGCGTTTGGTTTCCTGTTGTCGGGATTTACGCTGCTGGTGGCCTATCTGGGAGAAATGAATCCCCACATCACACCCCTGATGCCGGTGTTGGCTTCGCCGTTGCTCAGCCTGCACGTGTCGCTCATCATGATGGCCTATGCCTTGTTTGCCTTTATGATGCTGGGCGGCGTGCTGGCTCTATGTCGTCGCGAGTCGGGTGAGATGCTGATGCTGCTTAGCCGGCTGCTACTCTATCCGGCTCTGTTCCTGCTGGGTATAGGCATCGTGTTGGGAGCCGTATGGGCCAACCAGTCGTGGGGACGCTATTGGGCGTGGGACCCCAAGGAGGTATGGGCGTTGATTACTTTCATGGTCTATGGGCTGGCTTTCCATTCGCAAAGTCTGGGGTGGTTTCGTCGGCCGTGTTTCTTCCACGGCTATATGGTAGCCGCTTTTCTGGTGGTGCTGATGACGTATTTTGGTGTCAACTATCTGTTGGGCGGCATGCACAGCTATGCCAACGGTTGATTGTTGTGCTTTGTTTGCCAGCCGCCAATGGCAGATGACGCTACCTATATATGGTGAGCGGAGCATGGGTAAATACCCATATCAGGCGATTGCCGCTTTGCAGGACAACCTCTATCTTTGCAACATCAGATTTTAAATGAATTAGTTAGTCATAATTACGTAACCACTTATTTTTATTAGGGAAAAATAGCTCCCCGTTTCCTGATGTGAATCACGAAACGGGGAGTTTTTGTTGTATCAGCCGAATTGTTGTAAACACTTGATTTAATTGGCTGTAAGGAACGTGTGGGTTGAATTCTTTATTTTTATGTGGCTGTAATGCTTACAATAAAGTCACTGCTACTCGCTGATAAATAGTTGTTCTTGGCGAATATTTTTATTGCATATATCTTGAAGAAAAAGAAATAAAACTTATAACTTTGTAGGAGTAAATTTAGAAAAATATAGGGAAAGTGTGCTGGTTTATAAGGTCTTATGCAGACTTACTATAAATTTCTATACGGTTGACCTTGTTACCTCGGTTTTAATGAAGGAGAAGACACTATGAATCATTTGCTTTACAGTTATTCGCTTTGTGTCGCGTTGCCGCTGATGCTGTTCTTCGGTTTCTATTTGCTATTGGCCAGAACACCTCATAAAGCCATTTTTGCCAATTTTCTTTTATCACGTCGGCTGATGGGTACGGCTTTGCTGCTACTCGCGGCAAATTATTTTGTGCATTTCTATTTTGAAATCAGATTTCTGAATGTGAATGCTGCCATATTGATGAACCTGTTGACCTATTTTCTGTGTTATTGGCTTTTCAGTTCGGCACTTACTACATTGCTCGACCGCTTTTATATTACGCGGCGGCGGTTTAGTGTGCACCTGTTTTTGTGGGTCTTGTTTTCAGTGCTTGCCACTGTCGTCTTGTTTGGTTTGCCTAAGGGAATTGTGCAGACAGTGGGACTGTTTGCTATGGCAATGTGGCTGGTGATTTATGGAATCGTTTTGGCCCGCAGGCTGCTCCTTGCTTATTATAGGGCCGTCAAACTGTTTAAAGATTCGCATTCGGATGATATTGGTGCCTATATCCGGTGGATGTCTATCTTTACGTATTGGGCTCTTTTCTTTGGTGTAGGATGTGGATTATTGACTTTTTTGCCGGATGAGTATGTGTTTATTTGGATTCTTTCGTCCGTTCCTTTCTATATCTACCTTTATTGTTCGTATATGAATTATTTGTTGTTTTATGAACAGGTGGAGACTGCGTTTGAGCTGGATATGCCTTCGGAAGAGGTCTTGTACGAGGAGGCGGATGAAGAACTGATAGCACCTTCTTATTACACGGATATTACTGAGAAAATAATGGCCTGGAAAGAGGAAAACGGTTTTGTACAGCCGGGACTGACCATCAAGGAACTTGCTGAGATACTGCATACGAACCGTACTTACCTGTCGGGCTACATCAAGAGTGCCTATCAAATGTCGTTTCGTGATTGGATTACAGAGCTTCGTCTGGACTATTCGAAACGGTTGCTCGCCCAGAATCCGGAGTTGACAATCGCCAATATTTCCGAGAAGTCCGGTTTTCAGTCACCCAGTCATTTTATCAGATTGTTCAAGGAAAGGGAAGATGAGTCGCCGGCTAAATGGAGAAAGGTAAAGGAGCAGGAAACTGCTGCCGTATAAGGCCGTCAAAGGCTTGGAAAGCAAAAACTTCTTGGGCAGCTGAAAGGTTTCCTGTTGCATGGACCTGGTTCAGAAACGGATGTCTGGCAGGTCATCTGTCAGGAAGGGATTTATCTGACGTCGGCTCCCCACATCATTTTGTTGCGCAACGTGTCGAAAAAGATATGGTTGAAGCGTTTCACTACCTTGATGGTATAGTCGGCACGGCAAATGGTGAGTTCGGTATTTTCCTGACAGGGTTCGCTGCGTCCGTCAATGGCTACGAGAAAATTATGGTTGCGGCTTTCAACGTTGAGGGTGATTTCCCAATCGTCGCGGATAACGATAGGACGTACGTTGAGGCTATGGGGGGCTACGGGGGTAATGGCTATGGTCTTGCTGTGGGGCACAATGATGGGACCGCCTACACTGAGCGAATAGGCCGTAGAGCCCGTGGGAGTGGCGATGACCAGTCCGTCGGCCTGGTAGGTGGTGAGCGGTGCACCGTTGATGGCGGTGTGTATGCTTATCATGGATGAGCTGTCGCGCTTCAGAACGGCTATTTCGTTGAGTGCATACGGGTCGCGTTGCAGCTTCTCGTTGTCGCATTTCAGTTGCAGCACGCTTCTTTCTTCTACCTTGTATCTGTTTTCATGAATCTCGTTGAAGGTTTCTTCCATTTCCTCGGGAGAGATATCGGCCAGAAAGCCCAGTCTGCCGGTGTTGATACCCAGGATGGGAATGTTCTTGCGTCCGACCCGGCTTGCTGCTTTCAGGAAAGTGCCGTCGCCGCCCATGCTTATCACCATATCGGCGGTAAAGTTGCTACCGTCGAATAGTTCAGCGTCAGGAATATCAATGTGTAGGACATCGGTGAGAAAATAGTAGAATTCCCGGCAGATACAGATTTCGGCATCATGCTGTTTCAGCAGTCTGAAAAGGTCTTCGGCAGAAGATGACTTTTTGGCTTGATATACGTTTCCAAAGATAGCAAACTTCATTGTTGTTCAGTTGTTAGGTTTGCAAAGATGGTATTTTTTTCTCAGAATGCTGCCAACTTATCGCTATTATTTGTACTTTTGCCCGCAAACTATAAAACTTGATTATGACGAGACTAAGTGTAAATATAAACAAGGTGGCGACGCTGCGCAATGCCCGTGGAGGCAATGTGCCGGATGTGGTGAAAGTAGCTTTGGACTGCGAAAGTTTTGGTGCCGACGGTATTACGGTACATCCCCGTCCTGATGAGCGCCATATCCGCAAAAGCGATGTCTACAACTTGCGTCCGTTGTTGCATACCGAATTTAATATAGAAGGTTATCCTTCGCCTGAGTTCATTGACCTTGTGTTGAAAGTGAAGCCCCATCAGGTGACACTGGTGCCCGACAGTCCGTCGCAGCTGACGTCTAACTGTGGTTGGGATACGAAGACACATTTGGAGTTCCTGTCGGAAGTGCTCGATGCTTTCAATAATGCGGGTATCCGTACGTCTGTGTTTGTTGGGGCTGATGCCGGCATGATAGAATATGCGGCAAAAGCTGGCGCTGACCGCGTTGAACTTTATACGGAACCTTATGCTTCGGCATATACTGCCAATAGAGAGGCTGCTGTGGCTCCGTTTATAGAAGCGGCAAAGGTGGCACGTAGTCTGGGACTTGGCCTGAATGCCGGGCATGACTTGAGTCTTGTGAATTTGAATTACTTTTATAAAAACATTCCCTGGCTGGACGAGGTTTCAATAGGGCATGCGCTGATTAGCGATGCACTCTATCTGGGTTTACAACGTACTATTCAGGAATATAAAAACTGCCTTAAATAAAAAAGATGAGTGTAGGATTGTTGTGGCTGGCGCAGGTGGCACCTGCCTTGGCCGATAGTATTTCAGGCGCCAATCCGGTACTGACGCCGGTAGGGGCAGCCGAAGAGATGAATTTGTGGAGTATGGCCGTTAAGGGCGGCTGGATTATGATTGTGCTGGGACTGCTTTCGGTCCTGTGCTTCTATATCTTGTTTGAGCGCAACTACGTCATCCGAAAGGCTGGAAAAGAAGACCCGCTGTTCATGGACAAGATAAAGGATTATATCTTGGGTGGCGAGATAAAGGCTGCCATCAGTTACTGTCGCAGTGTGAATACGCCATCGGCGCGCATGATAGAAAAGGGTATCAGCCGACTGGGACGTCCGGTGAACGATGTGCAGGCTGCCATTGAGAACGTGGGCAACATAGAGGTGGCCAAGCTGGAGAAAGGATTGACCATCATGGCTACCATAGCAGGTGGTGCACCGATGATTGGCTTCCTGGGTACGGTGACAGGTATGGTACGCGCCTTCTTTGAAATGGCCAATGCCGGAAACAATATCGACATCACCTTGCTGTCGGGAGGTATTTACGAGGCCATGATTACAACGGTGGGTGGACTTATTGTCGGCATTATTGCCATGTTTGCCTACAACTATCTGGTAACACTGGTTGATGGAGTGGTCAATAAAATGGAGGCCAAGACAATGGCTTTCATGGACTTGCTGAACGAACCGGCCAAATAAAATTAATCCTCAAAAACAATAACTAAGCGTGTTAAAACGTAGAGCAAAAATATCGCCTAATTTCAGCATGGCGTCCATGACGGACGTTATTTTCCTGTTGCTGATATTTTTTATGATAACGTCTACGGTCGTGTCGCCCAATGCCATCAAGGTACTTTTGCCACAAGGCAAGCAGCAGACGTCGGCTAAGCCGCTGACCCGGGTCATCATTGACAAGGACCTGAATTATTATGCGGCTTTCGGCAATGACCGTGAACAGACTATCACAATCGATGAATTGACTCCTTTCCTGCAGGCATGTGCGGCTAAAGAGCCGGAAATGTATGTGGCGCTTTATGCCGATGAGTCTGTGCCTTACAGGGAGATAGTGAAAGTGCTCAACATAGCCAATGAAAACCATTTCAAGATGGTGCTGGCTACCCGGCCACCCGAGGGTGACTGATTGCAGTTGCCGTTAGGCAGGCTTTGGCATAAAGTTTGCTTGCCTGCCGTTTGGCTATTGCCCGGTTGGATAAAAGATAATTTCCCGTTGGGCAGCATTTATAGAGTAGTACTCAAGGAATAAACTTGTAAACAGAAAAAGAACAATGGTAGATCAGAAGAAAAAAGGAAAATACATCGGTTTGGCTGGAGCGTTGCTGGTGCATGTGGCCTTCATTGCTTTTTTGCTTCTGGTTGCTTTTAAGATGCCTGAACAGCCAGAGGAGGGCGGTATGCCTGTCATGATGGGCGAAATTCCCGATGCTCTGGGTGGAGGAAGAGCTACAATAACCGAGGTTGATGTGCTGCCGCAAGAGGCTGCACCGGCTTCACCCGAACCGTCGGAGCAGGAAATGATAACCCAGACGGAGGAAGAGACGGTGGCTGTGCCCGAGAAAAAGAAGGAAGAAACCAAGAAACCCGCAAAGCCAGAGAAGACCGAAGCAGAGAAAGCTGCAGAAGCACGTAGGCTGGCTGCCGAGAAAGCCGAACGTGAGCGCAAGGCGGCGGAAGAAAGAGCACGGAAGCAAGTGGCCGGTGCTTTTGGTCGCGGAGCGCAGATGAGTGGAAGCGGTTCTACGCAGGGGAAAGGTGTGCAGGGTAGTCCTACGGGCAACGATACCAGCGGGGCTACTACGGGCAACGGCGGATATGGAACCTTTAATCTGGGAGGCCGTTCTTTGAGTGGTTCGGGATTGCCGCGTCCTGCCTACAACGTGCAGGATGAAGGTATGGTGGTAGTTAACATTACGGTAAATCCTGCGGGCTATGTAATAGCTACCAGCATAAACTTGAAGACCAATACAGTGAATGCTTCTCTTCGTCGTGCAGCCGAAGAAGCTGCCAAAAAGGCACGATTCAATGCTATAAACGGTTTGAATAATCAGTCGGGCACCATTACTTATTACTTCAAGCTCAAGTAGGATTGCAAAAGCGCAAGTCCGGTTGCTTAGGCAAGTGGTAAAATGCTATTGATGGGTTGTTTGACGGATGGAACTGTCAGACGAACGAAGCTGTAAAGAATACTCTTATTATTGAATATAAATTTAAAGTAAAAGGAGAATTGATTATGGGTACTGTGTATGTATTTTTAGCAGATGGTTTTGAAGAGATGGAAGCATTGACCTCTGTGGATATTTTGAGACGTGCAGGAGTGAATGTAGTGATGGTTAGTGTTACTTCTGACGAAATCGTGAGAGGTTCCCATGATATTGCTGTGTTCTGTGACAAGAATATTGTGAATTGCGACTTCTTTGATGTAGAAGCTTTGATTTTGCCGGGTGGTATGCCGGGAGCATCGACTCTGGACGCTTGCGAAGACCTGAAGAAACTGATTCAGAAATGTGCGGCTGAAGGAAAGACGATTGCTGCCATTTGTGCCGCTCCGATGGTTCTGGGTAATATGGGACTGCTGCAGGGCAAGAAAGCTACCTGCTATCCGGGCTTTGACAAGTTCTTGAAAGGTGCGGAATATACAGGTACATTGGTAGAGAAAGACGGTAACTTTATTACAGGTAAAGGCCCGGCCGCTGCTTTTCCTTTCGCCCTGGCTGTAGCAGAACATTTGCTTGGCAAAGAGAAAGTGAAAGAACTGAAACATACTTTGTGTTGTGAAAAGTAATTGAAGAAATGAATCTGTATGCTCTGATTGTTGCCGGTGGCAAAGGATTGCGCATGGGGAGTGAAGTGCCCAAGCAATTCCTTCCTGTAGGAGGTAAACCTGTGCTGATGCGTACGCTGGAAGCTTTCCATCGTTGCAACAAAGAGATACAGTTGATATTGGTACTCCCTCACAGTCAGCAGGAATACTGGAAGCAACTGTGCGGAGAGTACCATTTTTTATTGCCGCATGTGGTGGCCGATGGCGGAGAGACCCGCTTTCATTCGGTGAAAAACGGATTAGCCTTCGTGCAGACGCCGGGGCTGGTGGGAGTGCACGACGGAGTGCGTCCTTTTGTATCGGCCGAGGTGATAGCGCGCTGTTATTCACTGGCGGCAGAGCAGAAAGCTGTAGTGCCCGTGACCGACGTGGTGGAGACCGTTCGTCGGGTGGACAAGGATGGCAGTACGACCGTAAACCGCGATGACTACAAACTGGTGCAGACGCCCCAAGTGTTTGATGCCGAACTACTGAAAAGGGCTTACGAGCAGCCTTATCAGACAGGCTTTACCGACGACGCCTCTGTGGTGGAATCTTTGGGAGTGCCTGTTTACCTTACAGCCGGCAATCGTGAAAACATAAAGATAACTACTCCCTTTGACTTGGCCATAGCCGAGGCTCTTCTCAACTCATGTTCGATTTAGCTGCGCGCGACATAAAGTTCCTTCCCGGTGTGGGGCCGCAGCGGGCGTCGGTGCTCAACAAGGAGCTGGGTGTCTACACCTGGCAAGACCTGCTTTATTATTTCCCTTACAAATATGTGGACAGAAGCCGCATCTACACCATTCGTGAACTGGATGGAAACATGCCCTACGTTCAGGTCAGGGGACAGATATTGGGCTTTGAAACGGCCGGGGAAGGACGGCAGCGGCGACTCATTGCCCACTTGTCGGACGGGACGGGCATTGTAGACCTTATCTGGTTTCAAGGCATCAAAGGTCTTGTAGGCCGCTACAAGATGCACGTGGAATATATTGTCTTTGGCCGGCCTACGGTGTACAACGGCCGTATTAACATTGCCCATCCCGATATAGACGCTGTGGCCGAAGCCAAGTTTACATCGGGTGGCTTGCAGCCTTTCTACAATACGACTGAAAAGATGAAGCGCAGCTTCCTCAGTTCGCATGCCATAGAGAAGCTGATGGCCAACGTCGTGCAACAGCTGACCGGTCCCATACCCGAGACCTTGTCGGCTTCTATCCTTGCCGTCCATCATCTGATGCCGCTGCACGAGGCTTTGGCCAATGTACATTTCCCCGGCAATGCGGAGTTGCTGCGCAAGGCACAGTACAGACTCAAATTCGAAGAACTCTTCTATATTCAGCTCAATATCCTGCGCTATGCACATGACCGGCAACGGAAATACCGGGGCTACGTCTTTTCCCGTGTGGGCGAAATATTTAATACCTTCTATAGCCAGAACTTGCCTTTTCAGCTGACCAATGCCCAGAAGCGCGTGTTGAAGGAAATTCGTCGTGACTTGGGTTCGGGACGCCAGATGAACCGCCTGCTACAGGGAGATGTGGGCAGCGGCAAGACGCTGGTGGCACTGATGACCATGCTGATGGCGCTGGACAATGGCTTTCAGGCCTGCATGATGGCGCCTACCGAAATATTGGCTGGGCAGCACTATGCCACCATAACTGAGCTGTTGGCCGGGATGGATGTGCGTGTGGAGCTGCTTACCGGCTCTATCAAGGGCAAACGTCGCGAGGCAATCCTCAGTGGCCTGCTCAGTGGCGATGTCAAGATACTGATAGGTACGCACGCTGTCATAGAGGATACGGTGAACTTTGCCTCGTTGGGCTTGGTGGTGATTGACGAACAGCACCGTTTTGGCGTGGCTCAGCGGGCGCGCCTTTGGACCAAAAGCTCGCAGCCTCCGCATGTGCTGGTGATGACGGCCACTCCCATACCGCGTACTTTGGCCATGACGCTCTATGGAGACCTTGATGTGTCGGTCATTGACGAACTGCCTCCCGGTCGCAAACCCATTGTCACTATTCACCAGTTTGACAGCCGTCGCGCCAGCCTCTATGAATCGGTGCGCAAGCAGATAGCCGAAGGACATCAGGTGTACATAGTCTATCCGCTGATTAAGGAGAGTGAGAAAATAGACTTGAAGAATCTGGAGGAAGGCTACAGTCATGTATGCGACGCTTTCCCTGACTGCATGGTGTGTAAGGTGCACGGCAAGATGAAACCGGCCGAGAAGGATGCGCAGATGCAGCTTTTCGTTACGGGCGAAGCCCAGATAATGGTGGCTACCACCGTGATTGAAGTCGGTGTGAATGTGCCGAATGCTTCGGTCATGATAATTGAAAATGCCGACCGCTTTGGGCTTTCCCAGCTCCATCAGCTGCGTGGACGTGTGGGGCGTGGTGCCGAGCAGTCTTATTGCATACTGGTGACGGGCTATAAAATGGCCGAAGATACGCGCAAGCGCATTGAAATCATGGTGCGCACGAACGATGGCTTTGAAATTGCCGAGGCAGACCTCAAGCTGCGTGGTCCCGGCGACTTGGAAGGTACGCAGCAGAGCGGTGTAGCCTTTGATTTGAAAATAGCCGACATTGTGCGCGACGGCCAGTTGCTGCAATATGTGCGTGAGGTAGCCCAGAAAGTGGTGGATGAGGACCCAAAAGGTGAATTGCCCGAAAACGAGGTACTATGGAAACAACTGAAGGCCTTGCGCAAGACCAATGTCAATTGGGCTGCCATCAGTTGACCTGTTGTGTGACGTCCTTTGTCTCTTATTTGTTAGTAGTTAACTCCCATCGGGATAACGGTTAACTTCTATCGACCGGTCAGTTAACTGCTGACGGGAAAGGTGTTGACTGCTAATGCGATAGGAGTAGACTACTATCATTCACGCTGGCCTTTTGCTGAATAAATTGTCAGTATGTCAATTCTTATTGGAAAATTCAAGCATATTAACAACTTTGTTAACTGCTCTCGGACTAGAGTTTAAAAAGTGCTTTATTTTGAGCCTTATGTTGTAAAACATATATGGATATATCTATTTGTTTATTAATTAGTTATGATGCTTCTTGCTAATAGAGTTTAGCATGCCGCAATAAAAAAAGTTAATAGCGGGTTCCGTTTGTCGGATAGAAATAGTAACTTTGGGACAATTTTAAAAAAAATCGGATATTCGCGTAGAACAGGAGGTTGCTGATGTGCCGTAAATGCTTGCCACGGATATCAAAATGAAAGACGAAACGAATGAATTTTAATTGTATTAGAACGGTATTGGTGGCTGCTGCGGCTATGGTCAGTTTGAATTCTTTCTCACAAGACCTGATTGCCCGTCAAGCTCCCATCGACAGAAAACTGAAGAGCGTAGACTCGCTGGCGTTGCAAAAGCAGATTCGTGCAGAGCAGGCTTTGTTTCCCGGCATAGATATATATCCCAATTGGAATAACGATTACGTACAGGCCTACAAGGATGCTGTGGTTCCCGAAAGCTATACTTTCGATTTGACTGGATTCTGTATGCCTACCAACAATACACGCATTACGGACGTGTTCGGCTATCGTCCTCGTCGTCGTCGTATGCACTACGGACTCGATATTAAAGTCTACGTAGGCGATACGATTCGTGCGGCATTTGACGGTAAAGTCCGTGTGGTGAAAAACCAGGGCCGTCGCGGATATGGTAAATACCTGGTGATTCGTCATGACAATGGTTTGGAAACCGTTTACGGTCACTTGTCGAAACAACTGGTAAAGGAAAACCAATTGGTTAAGGCTGGTGAGGTGATAGGTTTGGGTGGAAACACCGGACGTTCTACCGGTTCGCATCTGCATTTTGAAACCCGTTTCCTGGGTATTCCTTTGAATCCGGCGCTGATGTTTGATTTTGCAAAGCAGGATATCGTAGCTGACTCTTATACTTTTACCCGTGCCAAGGGTTCTTCGAACAAAGCCAGCAAGATGGCTTCGGGCGAGGGCGTGTTCTATAAGGTGAAACGTGGCGATACGCTTTCCAAGATTGCAGCTCGTCAGGGCGTGTCGATTGACAATCTCTGTAAGTTGAACCGTATAACCCGCCGCACAATCCTCCGTCCGGGACAGGTGCTTCGTTGCTCGTAAACAAAAAACGTAAACAATCTTTATATCGCAGAGGGTACTTTAATATAATTTAGAGTACCCTCTTTTCTTTTTCTTTTAATTATTTATAACTTTGCGGTCTATTTGTGTAGGAAATGAAAGATACCAAACAGCAATTTGAACATGTCATTGGCATTTGCCGTGATTTGTTTTCCAAGAAACTTCATGATTATGGCTCGGCATGGCGCATCCTTCGTCCGTCTTCCGTGACCGACCAGATATTTATCAAAGCTAACCGCATCAGAAGTATTGAAACCAAGGGAGTGGCCTTGGTAGACGAGGGTATTCGTTCGGAATTTATCGGTATTGTGAATTACGGCATCATTGCACTGATTCAGCTGGAACTCGGTTATGCTGAGTCGGCGGATATAGACAATGAAAAGGCGCTTGAACTGTATGACAAACATGCCAAAGCCGCCATGGAACTGATGCTTGCCAAAAATCACGACTATGACGAGGCTTGGCGCAGCATGCGCATCAGCTCTTATACCGACCTGATATTGATGAAACTCTATCGCACCAAGCAGATAGAAAGCCTGTCGGGAGAAACATTGGTATCGGAAGGTGTGGATGCCAACTATATGGATATGATAAATTATGCCGTGTTTGGTTTGATTAAGCTGGAGTTTGGAGACTAAGAAAAAACATATTGTACAAAAGTACGGTGTAAATGCATGTCGTTTCCTGCTGGGTGCCGTATTTGTCTTCTCTGGTTTCGTGAAGGCAATCGACCCTTATGGCTCCTACTATAAGTTGCAGGATTATTTGACAGCCTTTGGTCTGATATCCTGGTTCCCCGATGGTTTGCTGATGTTGGGCGGCATTGTTCTGGCTGCGCTGGAGTTTAGTGTAGGTATGTTTTTATGCATAGGTATCCGTACCAAGTTCTCTACCTTCCTGGCCTTGTTGCTCATGTGCTTCATGACGCCACTGACGTTTTATTTGGCGTTGGCCAATCCTGTTTCCGATTGTGGCTGTTTTGGTGATGCGCTGGTGTTGACCAATTGGGAAACGTTTGGCAAGAACATTGTGTTGCTGGCGGCAGCTGTAGTTGTGTCCAAGTGGCGCAGGCTTATAGTTCGTTTTGTTTCGCTCAAGATGGAGTGGACCATGTCGCTCTATACGTTCTTGTTCATCTTTTCCCTGTCGTTCTATTGTCTGAACAATTTGCCGATATTTGATTTCCGTCCCTATAAGATTGGCGCTAACATCCGCGAAGGCATGGAAGTGCCTCCCGGTGCGCAACCTAGTGTGTACGAGAGTCGGTTTGTGCTTGAAAAAGACGGTGTGCGCAAAGAGTTCACGCTCGACAATTATCCGGACAGTACCTGGACTTTCATAGAAACCCATACGGTGCTGAAGCAGAAAGGGTATGAACCGCCTATCCACGATTTCTGCATGCAGCGGCTTGAAACGGGCGAAGACATTACTGACAGTATCTTGTCGGACAAGGGATATACTTTCCTGTTGGTTGCCCATCAGATAGAACAGGCCGATGACGGCTATATTGACTTGATAAATGAAATCTATGATTATAGCGTGGAGAACGGTTACGGCTTTGTGGCCTTGACGGCTTCGTCGGAGGAATCTGTGGAGTTGTGGCGTGACATGACCGGTGCCGAATATCCTTTCTGCCAGATGGATGATATTACGCTGAAAACCATTATCCGCTCTAATCCGGGATTGTTGCTGATTAAAGATGGTACTATCCTGAACAAATGGAGTGACGGCAATCTGCCAGATGAATATGTCCTGTCAGGCAGGCTGGAAGACTTGCCGCTCGGCATGCAGAAGCCTGTTAATCGCTGGGAAATTATGGGCTATGTGATGTTGTGGTTCCTTGTACCGTTGATGCTGGTGATTGGCGTAGACATACTGATTGTCAGACGGCGCGAACGGAAGCGTGCGGCACGCAAGCTGGCTGCCTCGAAAGCTTCGCAGGCAGAGCAGACTGCTCAGCCGACTGATGCTTCGCAGGCTGAAAATAAGAATTTAGAATGAACATTATATTTTAACCCTTTTAAAATTTAAAACAAAATGAGAAAGAACATTGTTGCAGGAAACTGGAAAATGAACAAGACCCTTCAAGAGGGTATTGCTTTGGCAAAAGAGTTGAACGAAATGCTGGCTAACGAAAAGCCTAATTGCGATGTAATCATCTGCACTCCGTTCATTCACCTGGCATCTGTTACTCCGCTGGTTGACGCTGCCAAGATTGGTGTTGGTGCTGAGAACTGCGCTGACAAGGAATCAGGTGCTTACACTGGTGAAGTATCTGCCGCTATGGTAGCTTCTACTGGTGCAAAGTATGTTATCCTGGGTCACTCAGAGCGTCGTGCATACTATCATGAAACAGTAGAAATCCTGGAAGAGAAAGTTAAACTGGCTTTGGCTAACGGCTTGACTCCTATCTTCTGTATCGGTGAAGTATTGGAAGAGCGTGAGGCTAACAAGCAGAACGAAGTAGTTGCAGCTCAGCTGGCTTCTGTCTTCTCTCTGTCTGCTGAAGACTTTTCTAAGATTATCCTGGCTTACGAACCCGTTTGGGCTATCGGTACAGGTAAGACTGCTACTCCCGAGCAGGCACAGGAAATCCACGCATTTATCCGTTCTACTGTTGCTGCCAAGTATGGTGCAGAAGTTGCTGACAACTGCTCTATCCTTTACGGTGGTAGCTGCAAGCCTTCTAATGCAAAGGAATTGTTCGCCAATCCCGATGTTGATGGTGGCTTGATTGGTGGTGCTGCTCTGAAGGCTGCCGATTTCAAGGGTATCATTGACGCTTTCAAATAATTAGATAGCGGTCATAGCAATAAAAGAAGAAAGGGTTGCCAGTGTGGATATTTTCCATGCGCTCCGACAGCCCTTTCTTCCTTTGCAACAAAACACAACGACAGGTGTTTGCTGGGGCCGACTGCGTTAATGGTGGCTTTCTGGTTCATACGTCGGTTTTGTTGCTGGTTAATAAATAGATTGAATTACAGGATTTAGACTTATTCACACGGATTATGAAGAAACGACTCAGTCTGCTTTTTGTTCTATGTATAGCCTCTTTCGCTCTTGTAAATGCTCAAACCAACATTGTGGAGAGCCTGGAGCGCAATGTTCCCGGTCAGGGAAAAGTCAGTATCCATCAGGACGCGCGTATAGCTGACCTGATTGGTTCCAAGTCTGAGTCTTCTGCCACGGAAGAAAAGTTCATAAAGAGCTCTGGTTACAGAGTGCAACTTTATGCGGGCAACAATACCCGCCAGGCCAAGAACGAAGCACACAATGTGGCTTCGCGTGTGAAGGAGTATTTTCCGGAACTGACCATCTATACTTTCTTCAATCCGCCCCGCTGGCTGTGCCGGGTAGGCGACTATCGCAGCATAGAAGAGGCCGATGCCATGATGCGCAAGCTGCGTGCTACGGGAGTCTTCAAGGAAGTGCTGATAGTACGTGATAATATCAATATTCCGCTGTAATCAGTCAGATTGGGTCGTGTAGTTTTTCATACCCTTTTTGCTGAAGGAAGCGAAGAAGGAAAGGTGAGAAACGAATCATTTAAACATTAATAGGAAATCAGAATCATGTTGGGAAAAGAAGAAATAAATTCTCCTGCATTGGATGAATTGAAAACACATTATGGACGTATCATAACGCTGCTGGGCGAGGATGTAAATCGCGAAGGACTGCTGAAAACTCCCGAACGGGTGGCAAAAGCCATGCTTACGCTGACGCAAGGCTACCGCATGGACCCGCACGAAGTACTCCGCTCGGCCAAGTTCAAGGAAGAATACAGCCAGATGGTGATTGTGAAAGACATTGATTTCTTCTCGCTTTGTGAGCATCACATGCTGCCGTTCTATGGCAAGGCTCACGTGGCTTACATTCCTAACGGATACATAACGGGGTTGAGCAAGATTGCCCGTGTGGTCGACATCTTTTCGCATCGTTTGCAGGTACAGGAGCGCATGACGTTGCAGATAAAGGAGTGCATACAGGAAACGCTGAATCCTCTGGGCGTGATGGTAGTGGTAGAGGCCAAACACATGTGCATGCAGATGCGTGGCGTGGAAAAACAGAATGCCATAACCACGACTTCCGACTTTACAGGTGCTTTCAACCAGGCCAAGACACGTGAGGAGTTCATGAATCTCATTCAGCATGGTACTCCGGGCTTTTAAAAAGGATGCTTGAATGGCAACAACCTGTATCAATATTGCCCATCTTGCTTGTTCCCTGATATAAGGGAGTATAATTCCTGTGCGACTGATTCTGAAGACGGTGTCGTGCAGGATTT
>ENA-UONS01000150-UONS01000150.1-human-gut-metagenome-genome-assembly--contig:-CS19-NODE-150-length-91206-cov-18.041294_pt1 | contig 91206 bp, 89 predicted proteins | sample MGYA00242458_ERZ724005 | MGnify/ENA metagenome assembly ERZ724005
GGCACGGTGCTGCACCCGATTGCTGGTTCTCTCATCTGGCAGTGGAAGTGCCCGGTGAGGGCACCTCTAACGAGTGGTGCGAGCCGATGCCGGAAGAAACCTATAAGGAGTTGCGGTGATACGGTTTGATGTACACCCAACCACGATGAAACAAAAACAGGGTGCGTCCACCCGGACGCGCCCTGCCAAAAGCCACAGACGATAGCGATATGGCCTATGCGGAAAAGAATGGCATCACCATCGTCACGCACTACATTGACTGTGCCATCTCTGCCAAGACAGACAACCGCCCGAAGTTCCAGCAGATGATCAAGGAAATGACCGAGGCATATCCCCTGCGGGGGGATGTACCTCGGTCATTTTTATTTTTCGGTTGCCTCTGCCGGTACCACACCGTACTCGTCGGCGCTGACGGGGTCTGCATAGACGGCGTAGCGCTGGGGGGTGTGGGTCAGGATGCCAAAGGGGTAGCAGGTATACAGGATGCAGCTGGGCTCCTCGGCACCCCAGCGCACCTTATCGACGTCGGTCTCCTGAATGACCTGCATGTCGGTGACTTTATAGGTAAAGTCGCCCCAGTCGGTCTCCAGATGAATGATGGCACCGAGCTGCGTCGAGCCAAGGTCCGAGAAGTACGTACCCGTATGCCCGCCGATAAAGACTGTGCCGTTCTCGCCTGGCAGGACGCAGTCACTCTCGGCGCGGCAGCCCGCGCCGCGGCCAAACTGACCCTCGCTGTCGCCCCAATAGAGGGCGCAGTCCACGTTTGTGCCTTCGACCCAGATGCGGCCCAGCTTATCGCCGTACTGCACGCTGTCGTGCTCGGCCTGCGCAGCGGTGACCTGCTCGGCACGCTTCGCGGCGGCTGCTTCGGCGGCTAGGCGTTCTTCCTCCTGACGGGCTGCCTCGGCGGCTTCACTGGCGGCGCGGGCAGCCTCCTCCTCGGCGGCTTTGGCGGCCTCGCTGGCGGCAGCGGCACTGGCCGCAGCGGCAGCTTCGGCAGCTCTCTGCCGGTTTTTGGAGATGACCAGCGCCGCCGCTATGCCGACGCAGATGGCCAGCGCCAATGCGCAGAGGGCCAGGCACTTTGCCATCCGTTTGCGGCTCATGCGTTGTGCTCCCGGCTGGCGAGGTAAGCAGCGGGGCCGCTCTGGTACAGGTCACCGCCGTGGGCGTCCAGCAGGACCGTCAGCGGGAAGTCCTTAACCACCAACTTACGCACCGCCTCACAGCCGAGGTCCGGCCACGCAATGATTTCACAGCTCTGCACACTGCCGGCCATCAGGGCACCGGCCCCGCCGATGGCGGCCAGATAGACCGCGCCGTTTTTGACGACGGACTGCTTGACGGCATCGGTGCGCTTGCCCTTGCCGATCATGCAGGCCAGTCCCAGATCCAGCAGCCGCGGCGTGTAGGCGTCCATACGGCCCGAGGTCGTGGGGCCTGCCGCGCCGATGGCACAGCCCGGGCGCTCCGGCGTGGGACCGACGTAGTAGATGGCCGCACCCTCAATGGGGAACGGCAGCGGCTCTCCCTTGTCCAGCAGCTCCATCATGCGGGCGTGGGCGGCGTCACGGGCGGTGTAGACCACGCCCGACAACAGCACGGTATCCCCTGCCTTCAGCGGCGCAAGGTCCTGCTTGGAGAGGGGCGTTTTCAGTACATATTGCATCGTTGCGCCTCCTTACAGCGTGCGGCTGGCGCGGCGGGTAACGTGGCAGCTGATGTTGACGGCCACGGGCAGGCAGGCCACATGGGTGGGCTTTTGCTCAATGGCAACCCCCAGACAGGTCGTGGCACCGCCAAAGCCCTGCGGGCCAAAGCCTGTGGCATTGATGGCATCCAGCAGCTCCTTTTCCAGCGCTGCATAATACGGGTCGGCGTTGGGTTCGTCCAGCGGGCGCAGCAGCGCCTTTTTGGCCAGCGCTGCGCAGTGGTCGAAGCTGCCGCCGATGCCGATACCCAGCACAATGGGCGGGCAGGGGTTGGCTCCGGCCTGCTCCACCGTGTCAAGCACGAATTTTTTCACACCCTCGACGCCGTCGGCTGGCTTGAGCATGGCAAGGCGGCTCATGTTCTCACTGCCTGCGCCCTTGGGGGCGACGGTGATTTTGCAGCCGCTGCCCGGCACAAGATGCACGGTCAGGAACGCCGGGGTGTTGTCCCCCGTGTTGACGCGCTGCAGCGGGTCAGCGGTGATGGATTTGCGTAAGAATGCTTTCTCGTAGCCGCGGCGCACACCCTCGTTGACGGCATCGGTCAGGTCGCCGTCAATGTGGGCGTCCTGGCCCAGCTCGATAAAGACGCAGGCCATGCCGGTGTCCTGGCAGATGGGCAGGTCTTTTTCTTTCGCAACGCAGAGATTCTGCTGCAATAAGCCCAGTGTCTCTTTTGCCAGCGGCCACGGCTCGGCGGCCTCGGCGGCATCCAGTGCAGCCTTTACGTCGGCGGGCAGCCGGGTGTTGGCCTCGATGCAGAGAGCCTCCACTGCGTCGGTGATGGCGGCGGCGGGAATTTCACGGATGCTCATACGCGCGCCACGCCGCTTTCTCTCGCGGCCTGTGCGACGGCAGCGGCGACGGCATCGGCCACGCGGGGGTCAAATGCCTTGGGCAGGATGTTTTCCTCGTTCAGTTCGTCGTCGGGGATGAGGCCCGCGATGGCCTTGGCGGCGGCCATCTTCATGGCGGGGTTGATGTCCCGCGCACGGACGGACAGCGCACCCTTGAAGATGCCGGGGAACGCCAGCACATTGTTGACCTGGTTCGGGAAGTCTGAACGGCCCGTGCCGATGACGCGGACGCCCGCCTGCTTAGCGAGGTCGGGCATGATCTCGGGCGTGGGATTCGCCATGGCGAACACAATCGCGTTCTTCGCCATCGTGGCGGCCAGTTCGGGGGTCAATGCGCCCGCAATCGACGTACCAATGAAGATGTCCGCGTCCCGTATGGCCTCGGCCAGACCGCCGGTCAGCTTGTCGGGGTTCGTCTCCTCGGCCAGCCTGCCCTTGTGGCCTTCAAGGCCCGCGGGGCGGTTCGGGTAGAGGATGCCGTGCTCATCAACGGCGACGATGTTCTTAGCGCCCGCGACCTGCAGCATGTGGATGATGGCCGTGCCCGCCGCACCGGGGCCGTTCTGGACGATCTTGACGTCCTCAATGCGCTTGCCGACGACCTTCAGGGCGTTGAGCACACCCGCCAGCACGATGATGGCTGTGCCGTGCTGGTCGTCGTGGAACACGGGGATGTCGAGGTCACGCTCGAGTTCGGCTTCGATTTCAAAGCACTCGGGGCTGCGGATGTCCTCCAGGTTGATACCGCCGAAGGTCGGGGCAATGGCCTTGACCGCAGCGATGACCTCCTCCTTCGTCTTGGCGTTCAGGCAGATGGGGAACGCATCGACGCCGCCGAACTCCTTGAACAGGACACACTTGCCCTCCATGACCGGCAGACCGGCCTCGGGGCCGATGTTGCCCAGACCCAGCACGGCAGTGCCGTTCGTGACGACGGCGACGGTGCGGCCCTTCATCGTGTAGGTGTAGACATCATCGGGGTTTGCCTTGATCTTGCGGCACGGCTCGGCCACGCCGGGGGTATAGGCGGTGGACAGCGCGTCGCGGTCCTTGCATTCGCAAAGGCTCTGCACGGCGATCTTGCCGGGGAACTTGCTGTGGAGCTCCAGAGCAGCTTTGTTGTAGTCCATGGGGATACCTCTCCTTACTATAGTTTTACTTTCCGTAATGGTGCTCGGTAGGGGCCGGACATGTCCGGCCCGCAGCCTTGCCGCCACACCGCTATGGATTTTACGTTGAGGGCAGGGCATGCCCTGCCCCTACCGAGTTGCTTCTTTTATTCGTGGTGTACCGGCGCATAGTCCGGTTCCAGCTTTATGACGCAGAAATGGTCGGGCCACTTGGCCTGTACGGCATTGCGCAGGGCATTGACGAGCTTGACGCCCCGGTGCTGCTTGTCGGTCATGTACTCGGCAGGGACGGCACAGTCAAAAATCACGTTTGTATGTGTCGGGCCGGGCACAATGCGCAGGTCGTGGATGTTGGCCAACGGCGCGAGCTCCTCGACCTCACGCTGCAAAAACGCTTTCAGCTCGTCCGCGTGGGGGTCACCGGTCACGACGGGGTCAAAGTGGATCGTCGCGATCAGCCCATCCTCCACAAGCAGGTCCCGCTCAATGCGGTCAATGACATCGTGGCTGTGCATGACGTCGTCCTTAGCGTCCATTTCCAGATGGAAGCTGACCAGGCGGCTGCCGGGGCCGTAGTCGTGGATCATCAGATCGTGCACGCCCAGCACGCCGGGATAGCTCAGGGCCTTTTTCTCGATATGCTCGACCAGATCCGAGTCAGGCGCTGCACCCAGCAGCGGATTGATGGTGTCTTTGACGAGCATTGCACCGCTGTACAAAATGAACGCCGCCACACCGATACCCATCAGTCCGTCAATGCGGACAAAGCCGGTGAGCTTTGTCAGAATCGTGGCTGCCAGAACCGCTGCCGTCGTGATGACATCGTTGCGGGCATCGGCGGCGGTGGCCAGCAGCGTTTCCGAGTCGATGGCCGTGCCGATCTGCCGGTTCAGCCTGCTCATCCAGAGCTTGACGAGGATGGACGCAATCAGTACTGCAACCATGAGCCAGCTGAAAGCGACCTCCGTCGGGTGCAGAACCTTGGCAAAGCTCTCCTTCAAAAGCTCCACGCCGATGACCAGGATCATGACAGAGACCGCCAGCCCGGCCAGATACTCATACCGGGCATGGCCGTAGGGATGCTCCGAGTCCGCCGGGCGCGCGCCGAGCTTGAAGCCGACGAGGCTGACGACATTGGAACTGGCATCGGACAGGTTGTTCATGCCGTCGGCTGTGATGGCAACGCTGCCGGTCAGTACACCGACGGCGATCTTGCCGCCCGCCAGCAGTAGGTTGCACACCACGCTGACGATGCAGGCCAGATTTCCGTAGGCCGTGCGGACGGCGCGATCCGAGGTGCTTTTATAATTTTTGACAAAAGTCCGTATTAAAAGCTGAATCAGTGGGAATGCCCCCTTTTTTAGAAAAAGACAGACCTTGTGAGGGTCTGCCTTTTGGTTGGTTATAAGTTCTTGCCTCCTCCGGGAGGGGGCCAAGAAGAAAAATTACTTCCGCACGATGCAGGCATCGCGCTCGGGGCCGACGGAGATGTACTTGATCTTGCAGCCGACCAGCTCCTCCAGACGTGTGACATAGTTCTGAGCAGCCTGGGGCAGGTCCTCAAACCTGCGCACGCCGGTGATGTCGCAGTGCCAACCGGGCACAGTCTCGACAACGGGCTGGGCGTCGTCCAGCGTCTTGCCCATGGGGAAACGGGTGGTCGTGCTGCCGTCGGTCAGCTTGTAGGCGGTGACGATGGGCACTTCCTCCATGTAGTCGAGGACGTCCAGCAGGGTCAGGGCCAGTTCATCGCAGCCCTGGCACTGCACGCCGTAGCGGCTTGCCACAGCGTCGAACGGGCCGACGCGGCGGGGACGGCCCGTGGCGGCGCCGTACTCATGGCCGTGCTCACGCAGCTCGTCCTTTTCTGCCTCGGTCATAGCCAGCTCCGTGGTGAAGGGGCCCTCACCGACGCAGGAGGAATAAGCCTTCATAATGCCGATGGAGAGGCTCAGCTTGTGGCCCGGGATGCCCGCACCGATGGGTGCATAGGCGGACACGGTGTTGGAGGAAGACGTGTAAGGATAGATGCCGAAGTCGATGTCACGCAGAGCGCCCAGCTGGGCCTCGAACATGATCTTCTTGCCCTCGCGGTCAGCCTTATCCAGATAGTCGCCCACATCGCAGATGTAGGGGGCAAACATCTTGGAATATTTCTCGCACCAGGCCCACATCTCGTCAACGCTGACGGGCTTCTGGCCGTAGATCTTCTCCATGGTCAGGTTCTTGGACTCGACGATGGTCTCCAGACGCTTCCTGACACTGGCATCCATGTGGACGAGGTCGCCCATGCGCAGGGTCTTTTTCATATACTTGTCGCCGTAGCTGTAGGCGATGCCGCGCTTGGTGGAGCCGAACTGAGCGCCGGTCTTGGACAGGCGCTCCTCCTCAAGGCCGTCCTGTGCGACATGGAACGGCATGGTGATGGTCGCACGGTCAGAGATTTTCAGGTTTTTGGGGCTGATCTCAACACCCTTCTCGGTCAGGGAGGCGATTTCCTTCTCGAGGTGCTCGGGGTCGATGACCATGCCGCCGCCCATAACGCAGACAACGTCGGGGCGCAGAATGCCGGAGGGAATCAGGTTCAGGACGAATTTGCCGCGCTCGGTCTTGACGGTGTGGCCTGCATTGTCGCCGCCCTGATAGCGCGCAACAATGTCATAGTCCTGGCTGAGCAGGTCGACCATGCGGCCCTTGCCCTCGTCGCCCCAGTTAATGCCGGTAATGGAAGTAAGCATACGTTTCTACCTCTTTTGTAAGTAAATAGGCATTTCAGCCTTTTCCGGAATCTCCGGGATCCGCTGCCGTTCTGTATTATACCATATTTGTCAAGAGAATACTATAGCCGTTTTGTACAAGATTCAAATGTTTCCGTTGGCGCAGTTGCAGGGGCAGATCAATGCTTAGAGAGCTTCGCGTACTCGGCATAGGGGATCTTTGCGCCGTCCGCAGTCTGGACATAGGTGCTGTCGAGCTGCTGTTTAAAGGCCGCGCGCATATCGGCCAGATACTCCTTGCGCAAAGCGTCGCGCTCGGCGGTCTCGCGCTCGGTCAGACCGATGGCCTTGGCCTTTTTTGCCAGCGCGTTGATGCGGTCAATTTTGGATTTTTCCATGGTGTATGTCTCCTTGTTGTTTGTCTATTTTCCATTATACCACATTTTCACAGCAATTTCATTTTACTTTTCCGAAAAAGCGTGTATAATAAGAAAGTATACAATTTTGAAAAAGACAGGAGAATTCCATGAAACTGAAGAATTTCCGCCGTGTGGCAGCCCTTGGCATGGCTGTCGGCATGACCGCTGTGCTTGCGGCCTGCGGCAATACCGCTGACACCGCCTCTTCCGAGGCCGCTGAATCTACCGCCGAGACAGCTGACACCGCCGAGGAGGCCAGCGCTGAGACCGCGGACGCCGAGTACGCCTATCTGGCTGATTTCAACTTTTCCGATGCGTTTGACGAGAACGGTTATCTCAAGGGCGTGACCGCCACCGATTATGTCACCCTGCCCGACGACTACGCGGACATCACGATCAGCGCCGACCTGGGCCAGGTCAGCGACGACGACATCAATGATTACATTGATTCCAACGTGCTGTCCAACTTTGCGACCACGAATGAGGTCAAGGACCGCGCAGCCGCGGACGGCGATACGGTCAACATTGACTATGTAGGACGCATCGACGGCGTTGCTTTCGACGGCGGCGACACCAAGGGCAGCGGCGCCGACCTGACTTTGGGCAGCGGCACCTACATTGACGACTTTGAAGATCAGATCGTCGGCCATACCCCCGGCGAGACCTTTGACGTCACGGTCACCTTCCCCGAGGATTACGGCAATGAGGACCTGAACGGCAAGGAAGCCGTCTTTGAGACGACCCTGAACTACATCAAGGAGTCCGTCACCCCCGAGCTGACCGACGACTGGGTCAAGGAAAATCTCGGCGAGAGCATGAGCCTAAACAGCGTCGATGAACTGAAAGCCTTCGTCAAGTCCACGATGCTCTATGACAACCAGGCCAGTGACGTTTACACCGCCGTGCATGACAAGGCCAGCTACGCGGACGAGCTGCCGCAGACCGCGCTGGACTACTACCGCGATGTGCTGCTGTACCGCATTTACACCAACGCCCAGAAATACGGCACCGACATGAACACCCTGCTGTCCTCCGGCATGATGGGCAGCAGCTATGACAGCGTGGATGCCTATCTGGCAGATGCCAACGACAGCATCAAGTCCATCACCCAGCAGGCCCTGCTGATGCAGGCCGTGGCCGAGAAAACGGGCTTCAAGTGCGACACCGCCACCATGAACGCTGACTTTGGCCGCTACTACGGCACCACCGACCCGAGCCAGTATATCTCCGCCTACGGTGAGAACTACATCAAGATGAATGTTCTGCAGAGCGACGTCATGCAGAGCCTGATCGACAACGTCAAGTACAAATAAGCGGTAAGCACCGCCGCACTCCCGGTTTTGCACCGGGAGTGCTTTTTTGTTGCTTTTTGCGGGGGAAACCTTTATAATAAAGGTATTCTGAATAAGGAGTCCTTCCCTATGCCTCTTATCATCCCGAAAGACCTGCCTGCTTACGAGGAATTGCAGCAGGAAAATGTATTTGTCATGCACCAGGAGCGCGCGATGAGCCAGCATATCCGCCCGCTGCGCATCCTGATTTTAAACCTGATGCCGACCAAGATCGTGACCGAGACCCAACTGGCCCGCCTGCTGGCAAACAGCCCTTTGCAGGTGCAGGTCACCTTTTTGCAGACGGCGACCCACAGCACGACCCACACCGCGCCCGAGCACATGAAGGCGTTCTACAAGACGTTTGACGAGATCAAAAACGAGCGCTTTGACGGCATGATCATCACCGGCGCGCCGATTGAGGACCTGGACTACGAGGACGTTGACTACTGGGACGAGCTCTGCCGCATCATGGACTACACCAAGGAGAACGTCTACTCCACCATCCACCTGTGCTGGGGTGCGCTGGCGGGGCTGTACTACCACTTCGGCATCCCCAAGGTGCATCTGGACAAGAAGGTGTTCGGCGTGTTTGAGCATCGTGTGACACGCCCCTCCAACCCGCTGGTGCGCGGCTTCGACGAGGTATTCTACGCCCCACACAGCCGCTGGGCCGGGCTGGACCGCGCCGCCATCGACGCCTGCGGCGACCTGCGCATTCTGGCCGAGAGCGACATTGCCGGGCCGATGCTGCTTTCCACCGAGTCCGGGCGGCAGATCTTTGTCATCGGCCACCCCGAGTACGACAAATATACGCTGGACAGGGAGTATAAGCGCGATGTGAAGGCCGGCAAGCCCATCAACATCCCATGCAACTACTACCCCGACGACGATCCGAGCCGCGACCCGCTGTTCCGCTGGCGCGCCCACGGGTATCTGCTGTACACGAACTGGCTGAACTACTACGTGTATCAGGACACGCCGTATGATCTGAGCCGTCTGGAAGCGTTGGAGAAGTAACAGCCCATTGGTAGGGACGGATGCTTACATCCGCCCCTACAGGTTTCCCGATAGTAGAATTTTGTCTCAAGGAGCTTACTATGCCCAAAATCAGCGCCTGCATTGTGGCGTACTGTGATTATGACGAGGTCTGCGCCGCGGTGCGCAGCATCCTGCACTATACCCCTGCCCCGGATCTTGCCCTGTATGTCGTGGACAACGGCAGTCCCGACGGCTGCGGCAGGCAGCTGGCAGAGACGGATTTCGGCGACAGCCGCGTGACTGTGCTGCCGCTGGAAAAGAATATCGGCTTCGGCAAGGGCCACAACTATGTGCTGGATCGTCTGACCAGCGACGTACACTTTATTCTGAACCCGGACATCCTGCTGACCGGCGACGTGCTGGAGGACATGGCCGCGTGGCTGCTGGCCCGGCCCGGGGCCGCCATGGCAACGCCCCAGCTGCGCTACCCGGACGGCAAGCTGCAGCACCTGCCCCGCCGCAAGCCGACGCCCTGGCTGCTGCTGGCGCGGCAGCTGGCCCCGAAGCTCGGCGGCTGCTTTAAGAAGGCCGACGACCACTATACGATGCAGGATGAGGATCTGACCGTGCCCCGCCGCATCGAGTTCTGCACCGGCAGCTTTATGGCCGTGCGCACCGATGTGTTCAAGGAAATCGGCGGGTTTGACCCCGGGTATTTCATGTATGTGGAGGACGCCGACCTGACCCAGAAGGTGCTGCAGAAGGGCACCGTCTGGCTGGCCCCGCAGTTTTCCGCCATTCATGCGTGGCACCGCGCCCCCATGCGCGACGCAGGCAAGTTCAAGATGCAGCTTGTCAGCATGGGACGGTATTTCAAAAAGTGGGGCTGTGGGAAAGGGACAGTATGACCCTGCCGACATTTCGGAACTTGTAGGGACAGATGCTCGCCATCGGCCCCCACAACGCAAGAGCAGCGCAAAAGCAGCGTAAGAACAGCTCCGGTTGTTTCTCTTGACAAACCCGCGTTCCTATGCTACAGTAAGAACATTGCAAGGCCGCTGACCGACGGGATATTGTGGGGCTTACCACAGGGGACGCGGCGTTATCACTTGCCTTTTAAGCCGACCGTCTGGGCTGCATACACTGGAGTACGGTGTGTGCAGCCCTTTATTGTTTTTTACAAAAACGGAGGAATCGTACAATGTTGAGCGACATCGAAATTGCCCAGGCCGCCAAAATGCAGCCCATCACCGAAATCGCCGCCAATCTGGGCCTGCAGGGCGAGGACGTCATCCCCTACGGCCACTACAAGGCCAAGCTGAACCACAAGCTGGCCAAGGCTGACAAACCAGAGGGCAAGCTGATCTTAGTCACCGCCATCAGCCCCACGCCCGCGGGCGAAGGCAAGACCACGACGAGCGTCGGTCTGGCGGACGCCATGAACGCGCTGGGCAAAAAAACGATGCTCTGCCTGCGTGAGCCGTCGCTCGGCCCCGTGTTCGGCATCAAGGGCGGCGCTGCCGGCGGCGGCTATGCCCAGGTCGTGCCGATGGAGGACATCAACCTGCACTTTACCGGCGACATCCACGCCATCGGCGCGGCCAACAACCTGCTGGCTGCCATGATCGACAACTCGATCCAGCAGGGCAACCCGCTGAACATTGACCCCCGCCGCATCACCTGGAAGCGCTGCATGGACATGAATGACCGCCAGCTGCGGTTCATCGTGGACGGCCTCGGCGGCAAGGTCAACGGCACCCCGCGTGAGGACGGCTTTGACATCACCGTTGCCAGCGAGGTCATGGCGGTGTTCTGCCTGGCCACCGATCTGGAGGACTTAAAGGCCCGCCTGTCCCGCATCGTCTGCGCCTACACCTACGACGGCCAGCCCGTCACCGCCGGGCAGATCGGCGCAGCGGGCGCGATGACCGCACTTTTGAAGGATGCGCTCGACCCGAATCTTGTCCAGACGCTGGAGCACAACCCCGCCATCATCCACGGCGGTCCGTTCGCCAACATTGCCCACGGCTGCAACAGTGCCATTGCCACCAGGCTGAGCCTCAAGCTGGCCGACTACGTTGTGACCGAGGCCGGCTTCGGCGCGGATCTGGGCGCGGAGAAGTTCCTTGACATCAAGTGCCGCTATGCCGGGCTGCACCCCGCCGCCGTTGTGCTGGTGGCCACGGTGCGCGCGCTCAAGTCTCACGGCGGCGTGGCCAAGCCCGATCTGGGCAAGCCCAACGCCGAGGCCGTGCGTGCGGGCAGCATGAACCTGGCCCGCCACATTGAGAACCTGCAGGGCTTTGGTCTGCCGGTCTGCGTTGCCATCAACGCCTTCCCCACCGACACTGCGGAGGAGATGGATGTCATTTATGACGTCTGCAGCAAGGCCGGTGTGCCCTGCGCCCTGAGCGAGGTCTTTGCCAAGGGCGGCGAGGGCGGCAAAGCGCTGGCCGAGACCGTGCTGTCCATCCTGGACGACAGCGCCGAGGTGCAGTACACCTATGAGCTGGACGCGCCGCTGACGGATAAGATCGAGGCCGTCGCCACGAAGATCTACCGCGCAGGTCGCGTAAGCTACACCGCCGCCGCAAAAAAGACGCTGGACGAGCTGACCGCGCTGGGTTATGGCAAGCTGCCGGTCTGCATTGCCAAAACGCAGTATTCCTTCAGCGACAACGCCAAGCTGACGGGTGCGCCCGAGGGCCACACGCTGAATGTGCGCGAGGTGCGTTTGAGCGCCGGTGCGGGCTTTGTGGTCGTTGTCTGCGGCAGCATCATGACGATGCCCGGCCTGCCCAAGCACCCCGCCGCCATGGACATTGACGTGGATGTACACGGGAAGATCACGGGTCTGTTCTGATTGGTAAAATTTTGGTAAAATCGTAGAATAAAGAATCCCCCTTTTGGGAGGCTTTAGGGGCCGATGCTTGCATCGGCCCGCGGGCGGACGACGAGCATCCGCCCCTACAGAGTTCCCGGAAGGGGGATTTTTATGAATAGTTATCACACAGGCTTACATATTTTCGCCGTTCGCACCAATGGTCCCGGCATACCATGCGGCGCTGTCCCCGGGGGCAGGTCGGCGTTATTCCGCCATGTCTCCCGCTTTTGCTTCCGGGGTCTCTGCGGCCTTCTGCTCCATGTCCGGGGCAATTTCGCCGCCGGGCATCTTGTGGCCGAAGGACGGCACAAAGAAATACTTGCGGATGATGAAGATCAGTGCGATGGCCACCACGCTGACCAGGTTCTGCACGGCGTCCTCATGGCCGACGATCATGTGGCGGGCAATGGCGTAGAGCAGCACCTCCAGCACGCTGCCGGGGCTGTGCTTGGCCAGCATCTTGATAAACTCGATGCCGATAACGATGTCCAGCGCACGTTCCAAAAAGGTGCGGATCTCCAGGCTGTCGGCATCGGTCAGCAGACCGGGCATCAGTTCCACCAGCGGGACAATGCTCATGAGCAGAGCCGCCAGCACAATGCCGGAGAGCACGACTTCGAGGATGCCCGCAGCCTCGGCGATCTGGTCGCGGAAGATGCGCTTGAACCATTCCTCCCTGCCGTGCAGGGCGTGATTTGTCAGGCGTCGTTTGGGTGCAATCATACAAAGCTCCTTGTTTATGTATTTTTTCTATTTTATCATATTTTTGTGTCCTGTACCAGCAAAATTTTACAGGCCGTTTTAAAGTATGACAACTGCCCCCCAAGACCTATCAAAAACGACAAAAAGCGACGGTCAAAACCCTTTTGCACCGTTTTTTGGCTGAAATGTCCGCCGGGCGCTTGCATTTTTTTTGCCCAGCGTTTACACTACAAGTACAGGGCACATCTTACTTTTATTAAAGGGGGATCTTCCGTGGCAAACGCAATGCAGCGTATTGGCTTCTTCGCGGGTGTTCTGTACCATCATACCCTTTTTACGTCGACACCACAGCGCAGTGTATCCTGATGCGGAGCACTGCGCTGTTTGCTTTGTAAGGGAGGTTTCAAAACGTATGAAAAAAGTTGCGATCATCATGGGCTCGGACAGTGACTGGCCGGTGGTCAAGGGTGCCTGCACGGTGCTGAAGGATTTCGGCGTGCCGTATGAGGCGCACATTCTTTCGGCCCACCGCACACCGGAGGCCGCCGCCGCGTTCGCCAGGAGCGCCCGTGCCGAGGGCTACGGCGTCATTCTCTGCGCTGCCGGCATGGCCGCGCACCTGGCCGGTGCCTTTGCCGCCAACACCACCCTGCCCGTTGTGGGCATCCCGATGAAGGGCGGCGCCATGGACGGTCTGGACGCCCTGCTGGCCACTGTGCAGATGCCCAGCGGCTTTCCCGTGGCTACCGTAGCGCTGAACGGCGCGAAGAACGCCGCGTATCTGGCTGTGGCGATTCTGGCCGTGTCCGACGACGAGCTGGCCGCGAAGCTTGACAGCTTCCGCGCCGACACCGCCGCCGCGATTGCCAAGAAGGACGCCGCCATTGCCGCCGAAGCCGCAGCACTGTAAAAGAGCCTTCCCCCAAGGGGGAAGGTGGCCCGAAGGGCCGGATGAGGAGCGGCCTTGCCGCTGTATCCCGTAAACGGACTGTCCCGGCAGCCTTTCCCTCATCACCCGCCTGCGGGCGGGAGCTTCCCCCAAGGGGGAAGCCAAAGACAGGTACACATACATACTTTACTATATTATACTATAAAAAGGAGCGTTTCTCATGAATTACGAAGTTAAAGAGCAGCTGTACGAAGGCAAGGCCAAGCAGGTTTTCGCTACCAACGATCCCGAGATCGTCATGGTCCACTATAAGGATGACGCCACTGCCGGTGACGGCGAGAAGAAGGGCACCATTCGCGACAAGGGCATTGTCAACAACAAGCTGTCCAACGCTCTGATGCAGAAGCTCGAGAAGGAGGGCATCCCCACTCATTACGTGCAGGAGGTCAATGACCGCGACACCTTTGTGAAGAAGGTCGAGATCGTGCCTCTGGAGGTCATCGTCCGCAACGTTGCAGCCGGTCACTTCAGCCTGCGCATGGGCGTGCCCGAGGGCAAGGTCTTTAAGACTCCCATCCTCGAGTACAGCTACAAGAACGACGATCTGCACGACCCGTTCATCAACCACTACTACGCTCTGGCCCTCGACCTGGCTACCCAGGAGGAGCTGGACACCATCGCGAAGTATGCCTTCAAGGTCAACGAGGTGCTGAAGAAGATCATGCTGGACGCCAACATCCGTCTGGTGGACTTTAAGCTCGAGTTTGGCCGCCTGTCCGACGGCACGATCATCCTGGCCGACGAGATCAGCCCCGACACCTGCCGTTTCTGGGACGCCACCACCGGCGCACATCTGGACAAGGATCTGTTCCGCCGCAACATGGGCGGCGAAGCCGACGCTTACCAGGAAGTCATGAAGCGCCTGCTGGGCTGATTGCACCCGCATAATTTACCGTGCGCTTTCCCGTAGGGGCGCATTCCCTATGCGCCCGCAAGAGGCAGCCGACCCACGGGCGGATATAGGATTCGCCCCTACGGCTTTACCATTCCGACAATTGGAGCAAATAAATGAGCGAAATTTCCCAATACACCGAGTCCCTGCACGAGGAGTGCGGCGTGTTCGGTATGTATGACAAGACCGGCGAGACCGATATGGTCAACGCCGTCTACAGTGCGCTGTACGCCCTGCAGCACCGCGGCCAGGAGAGCTGCGGCATTGCGCTGAACGTCGACGGCGTGCTGTCCGGCTACCGCGATCTGGGCCTTGTCAGCGAGGTCTTTACCAAGCGCGTGCTGGAGGAGCTGCCCCGCGGCGCAAAGATGGCTACCGGCCATGTCCGCTATGCCACGGCGGGCCAGCGCAGCCGTTCCAATGCGCAGCCGATGGTTCTGCATCACTGCAAGGGCGCTATGGCGGTCTGCCACAACGGCAACCTTGTCAACGCGCCGAAGCTGCGCCGCAAGCTCGAGATGAGCGGTTCGATCTTTCACGGCACGTCGGACACCGAGGTCATCGCCTATCTGCTGACCCAGAACCGTCTGCTGACGCCGAACATTGAGATGGCCGTCAGCCGCACGATGGACGACATCGAGGGCGCATACTCCCTCGTTATTATGACCCACACCAAGCTGATCGCGGCGCGCGACCCCAACGGCTTCCGCCCGCTGTGCATCGGCGAGCTGCCCGACGGCAACGGCTATGCCTTTGCCAGCGAGAGCTGTGCGCTGGACGCCGTGGGCGCGAAGTTCGTCCGTGACGTGCGCCCCGGCGAGATCGTTATCGCCGACCGCAACGGCCTGCGCACGATGGAGGATCACTGCGGCGCCGCGCCGCACACGATGTGCGTCTTTGAGTACATCTACTTTGCCCGCCCGGATTCCGTCATCGAGGGCACCTGTGTGCATGAGGCCCGTCTGCAGGCGGGCCGGTTCCTGGCGCAGGAGCATCCCGTGGAGGCCGATGTCGTCATCGGCGCGCCGGACTCCGGTCTGGATGCAGCGCTCGGCTATGCGCAGGAGAGCGGCATCCCCTACGGCGTGGGCTTTATCAAGAACAAATATGTAGGCCGCACCTTCATTCAGGGCAGCCAAGCCCAGCGCGAGAGCAGCGTGCGCATCAAGCTGAACGCCATCTCGTCCACGGTCAAGGGCAAGCGCGTTGTGCTGGTCGATGACTCCATCGTCCGCGGCACGACGAGCGCCCGCACCATCCGCCTGCTGCGCGAGGCCGGTGCTGCCGAGGTACACTACCGGATCAGTGCGCCGCCGTTCGCCCACCCGTGCTACTTCGGCACCGACATTCCCGACGAGAAAGACCTGATTGCCACCGGCCACACCGTCGAGGAGATCAACGAGCTGGTCGGGTCTGACACGCTGGGCTATTTAAGCATTGAGCATGTGCAGCAGCTGGCCATCCACAGCAAGTGCGGCTTCTGCACGGGCTGCTTTACCGGCAAATACCCCGTCGCCCCGCCCACCGAGACGATGGACAATGTCTACGACAAGCCGCTGAGCCAGTCTAAGACGAATAAGAAGCTGTAAGGTTCAAAGGCTTCCCCAGAGGGGGAAGCTGTCACCGAAGGTGACTGATGAGGGGCGGCCTTTCCCCGGCCACCCGCTCACAGGATGCAGTGGCAAGCTTGCCCCTCATCCGGCCTCGGTCAGGGCCTCGGCCACCTTCCCCCCCCACAGGGGAAGGCATTTCCCCATTCATACGATTTACTCGCAAGGGAGATTATTCTACTATGGAAAAAAGCTATTCTGCCAGCTACGCCGCTGCAGGCGTGGATATTACCGCCGGGTACCGCTCTGTTGAGCTGATGAAGCAGTATGTGGCCCGCACGATGACCGAGAGCTGCATCGGCGGTCTGGGCGGCTTCGGCGGCCTGTTTGAGCTGGACTGCACCGGCATGGAGCATCCCGTTCTGATTTCCGGCACTGACGGCGTCGGCACCAAGCTGCGCATCGCCATGCTGCTGGACAAGCACGACACCATCGGCATCGACTGCGTAGCCATGTGCGTCAACGACGTCATCTGCGCCGGTGCCAAGCCGCTGGTTTTCCTCGACTACATCGCCTGCGGCAAGAACATCCCGGAGAAGATCGCCGAGATCGTCAAGGGCGTGGCCGAGGGCTGCGTCCAGGCGGGCTGCTCCCTCGTGGGCGGCGAGACCGCCGAGCACCCCGGCATGATGCCCGAGGATGAGTACGATCTGGCAGGCTTCACCGTCGGCGTCGTGGACAAGGCAAAGATTTTGGACAACTCCACGATGCAGCCGGGCGATGTCATCATCGCACTGCCCTCCACGGGCGTACACTCCAACGGTTTCTCGCTGGTGCGCAAAATTTTTGACATCGACAACAACCCCGATGTGCTGAAAAAGACATTCGACGGCATGGACAAGCCCCTGGGCGAGGCCCTGCTGGCCCCCACGAAGATCTACGTCAAGCCCGTGCTGGCTGTCATGGACGAGATCACGGTCAAGGGCGTGTCCCACATCACCGGCGGCGGCTTCTATGAGAACATTCCCCGCAGCCTGAAGAAGGGCTGTGCGGCCCGCATCGCCAAGGCCGATGTGCGCATCCCTGCCCTGTTCGACGTCATGCAGCGCGAGGGCGGCATCTCCGAGCACGATATGTTCAACACCTTCAACATGGGCGTCGGCATGGTGCTGACCGTCGCGCCCGAGGATGCGGACAAGGCCATTGCCATTCTGAAGGCCCACGGCGAGGACGCCTACCGTCTGGGCACCATCGTCGAGGGCGACGGGGTCGAGCTGGTATGAAGCGTGTAGCGGTACTGGTATCGGGCGGCGGCACGAACCTGCAGGCCCTGCTGGAAAGCGAGCGCCGCGGCGAGAACCCGAACGGCAAAATCGAGCTGGTCGTTGCCAGCAAGCCCGGCGTCTACGCGCTGGAGCGCGCCGCCAATTTCGGTGTGGAATCCGCTGTTGTCAGCCGCAGGGACTACGCTGACAGCGCAGCGTTTGACGCCGCCCTGCTGGACACCCTGCAGAAGCACAGTATTGACGTGGTCGTGCTGGCAGGATTTTTGAGCGTGCTGGGCGAAAAGGTCATTGCGGCCTACCGCAATAAAATCATCAATGTCCATCCCAGCCTGATCCCCAGCTTCTGCGGCCCCGGCTTCTACGGACTGCGCGTGCACGAGGCTGCGCTGGCCCGCGGCGTGAAGCTGACCGGCGCTACCGTCCACCTTGTAAACGAGGAATGCGACGGCGGGCCCATTCTGCTGCAGAAGGCCGTGGCCGTGGAGCCCGGCGACACCCCCGAGACGCTGCAGAAGCGCGTCATGGTCGAGGCCGAGTGGCAGCTGCTGCCCAAGGCGCTGGCAATGGTGTGCAGTGACGAGGTGTAAAATCGTTTTCTACCACTGCACGGCAGGGAATCCCGTTTCCTGTTTACGCAAAACGAGGTTTAACAATGAAAAAAAATCTGTACAAATATCTTGCCGGGAATGACTACCCCGGGCGCGGCATTGTGCTGGGCAAAAGCCCCGACGGCCAGAAGGCGTTCGTCGCCTACTGGATCATGGGCCGCAGCGCCAACAGCCGCAACCGTGTGTTTGAGCCTATCGACGGCGGCATCCGCACGGTGGCCGCTGACCCGGCCAAGCTCGAGGACCCGCACCTCATCATCTACAACGCTGTGCTGACCCTGCGGGAGACCACCGTGGTCACGAACGGCGACCAGACCGACACGATTGCCCGGTTCATGAACGGCAACCTTTTCCCCGGCTACAGCTTTGAGGCTGCGCTGGCGACCCGCACCTATGAGGACGACGCGCCGAACTTTACCCCGCGCATCTCCGGCGTCGTCGATATGCGCCGCGGCGGCTACAAGCTGTCCATCGTCAAGTCCGACGAGGGCAACGCCGAGAGCGTGCAGCGCCAGACCTTCGACTACCCGCAGCCTGTGGCCGGTGAGGGACACTTCATCAGCACTTACGTCAAGAACGGTGCGCCGATCCCCAGCTTTACGGGTGAGCCGCTGCGCGTCGCCATCGACACGAACGACGCGGACAAGTTTGCCGACAAGCTGTGGGCGAGCCTGAACGAGGACAACAAGGTCAGCCTGTTTGTCCGCAGCATCGAGCTGGAAACCGGCGAGTACGAGGACATTATCCTGAATAAATACACCGCTGTGGAGGGTTAATATGAACGAATTTCAGCTGAAATACGGCACGAACCCCAACCAGAAGCCCGCCCGCATCTACATGGCGGACGGCAGTGACCTGCCCGTGCAGATTTTGAACGGACGCCCGGGCTACATCAACTTTCTGGATGCGTTCAACTCCTGGCAGCTCGTGCGTGATTTGAAGAAGGCACTCGGCCAGCCCGCTGCCGCCAGCTTCAAGCACGTCTCCCCCGCCGGTGCGGCCATCGGTCTGCCGCTGGATGAGACCCTGCGCGCCATGTACCACATTGCGCCGGAGACCGAGCTTTCCCCGCTGGCCTGCGCCTACGCCCGTGCCCGCGGTGCGGACCGTATGTCCAGCTTCGGCGACTGGATTGCGCTGTCCGATGTCTGCGACCTGAGCACCGCGAAGCTGATTCAGCACGAGGTCTCCGACGGCATCATTGCGCCCGGCTACGACGCCGACGCGCTGGAAGTGCTGAAATCCAAGAAGAAGGGCGGCTACGCCATCGTCCAGATCGACGCCGACTACGAGCCGAAGCCGCTGGAGACCCGCACGGTCTTTGGCGTGACCTTCGAGCAGGGCCGTCAGGACCTGGACATTTCCAATGAGACGATGCTGCAGAACGTTGTGACCGAGAACAAGGTCATCAGCGACGAGCAGCGCCGCGACCTCATCATCAGCCTGATCGTGCTGAAATACACCCAGTCCAACAGCGTCTGCTACGTGCAGGACGGCCAGACCATCGGCGTCGGTGCAGGCCAGCAGAGCCGCGTGCACTGTACCCGTCTGGCAGGCCAGAAGGCCGACAACTGGCAGCTGCGCCACATGCCGAAGGTGCTGGACCTGCCGTTCCGCGCTGACATTGCCAAGCCGAACCGCGACAACGCGATTGATGTTTACATCGGCGACACGCCGGAGGATGTCATCGGCGACGATGTCTGGGCCGAGACCTTCACCGAGCAGCCGGCCCCGCTGACCGCCGAGGAAAAGCGCGCCTGGCTGGATGCCGTGACCGGTGTGAGCCTGGGCAGTGATGCTTTCTTCCCGTTCGGCGATAACATCGAGCGCGCGCGCCGCAGCGGCGTGACCGCCATTGTACAGCCGGGCGGCTCCATCCGCGACGCACAGGTGATCGACACCTGCAACAAGTACGGCATTGCGATGGCGTTCTGCGGCATCCGGCTGTTCCATCATTAAACGCAAAAACAACTCGCCTGCGGCGATTTTTCGTCGCGGGCTGTTGTGCTGTCAAGGAGGACGCTTATGAAAATTTTGGTAGTCGGCGGCGGCGGGCGTGAGCACGCCATCATCCGCGCGCTGAAAAAAAGCCCCCGCTGCTCCGAGATCTGGTGTGCGCCCGGCAACGGCGGCATCAGCTATGACGCCCACTGCAAGGCCATCCCGGCCACCGACGTGGACGCCATGGTCAAATTTGCCAAGGAAGAAGCCTTTGACTATGTCGTCGTCGCCCAGGACGACCCGCTGGCGCTGGGCATGGTCGATGCGCTGGCCGCTGTGGGCATCCCGGCATTCGGTCCCGACAAGGCCGCGGCCCGCATTGAGGCCAGCAAGGTGTTCAGCAAGGACCTGATGAAGAAATACGGCATCCCTACGGCCAAATATGAGACGTTCGACGCCCCCGAAAAGGTCATGGACTACATCAAAGCCGAGGGCAAATACCCCGTCGTCATCAAGGCGGACGGTCTGGCGCTGGGCAAGGGCGTGCTGATCTGCCAGAATGAGCAGGAGGCCGCCGACGGCGTCAAGGAGATCATGCTGGACAAAAAGTTCGGCGCGTCCGGCAACCATGTGGTCGTCGAGGAGTTTCTGACCGGCCCCGAGGTCAGCGTGCTGTCCTTCTGCGACGGCAAGACTGTCAAGCCGATGGTCTCGAGCATGGACCACAAGCGTGCTCTCGACCACGACGAGGGCCTGAACACCGGCGGCATGGGCACCGTGGCCCCGAACCCCTACTACACGCCCGCAGTCGCCGAGCGCTGCATGCAGGAGATTTTCCTGCCCACGGTTGCGGCCATGCAGGCCGAGGGCTGCCCCTTCAAGGGCTGCCTGTATTTCGGCCTGATGCTGACCCCCGACGGCCCGAAGGTCATCGAGTACAACTGCCGCTTCGGCGACCCCGAGACGCAGGTCGTGCTGCCCCTGCTGGAAAGCGACCTGCTGACCGTGATGGAGGCCACAACGAACGGCACGTTGGACAAGACCGATGTCAAATTCAGCGACGGCGCGGCGGCTTGTGTCATCTTAGCCAGCGGCGGCTATCCCCTCGCCTATGAGAAGGGCAAGGAGATCACCGGCCTGACCGCGGGCCAGCTGGACGCCGCCGATGTGACGGTCTACCACGCCGGCACGGCCATCAAGGATGGCAGGCTCGTCACGAACGGCGGGCGCGTGCTGGGCGTGACCGCCACGGCCAACGCCCTGCCCGAGGCGCTGAAAAAGGCGTATGCTGCCACGGAGAGCATCCATTTTGACAAGCTGCACAAGCGCAGTGACATTGGGGCAAGAGCGCTGGCAGCAATGCAGTAAAAAGGCTTCCCCATCGGGGGAAGCTGTCACCGAAGGTGACTGATGAGGGCAATCTTCCCGCAGCTTTCCGTCAACGGGATACAGCGGTACACTTTCCCCTCATCCGGCCTCGGACGGGGCCTCGGCCACCTTCCCCCCAGGGGGAAGGCTTTCCGTCCGTCACTTCCTGCAAATTTAACTCTCAGGAGGAAATACAATGGTATATCGCATTTATGTTGAGAAAAAGCCCGGCTTTGACGGCGAGGCACAGGGGCTTCTGCATGAGCTGGTCGATCTGGTCGGCATCCAGAATCTGACCGGTCTGCGCCTTTTGAACCGCTATGACGTCGAGGGCATCGACGCAGTGCTGTTCCAGCAGGCTGTGCCCACCGTGTTCAGTGAGCCGCCTGTTGACGTGACCTACGACAAGCTGCCCGACGCCAAGACCGTTTTTGCCGTCGAGTACCTGCCCGGCCAGTTTGACCAGCGCGCCGACTCTGCCAGCGAGTGCATCCAGCTGCTGAGCCAGGGCGAGCGCCCCGCGGTGCGCTCCGCCCGCGTCTATCTGCTGGACGGCGACCTGACAGACGCCGACCTGGCCGCCATCAAGAAGTACGTCATCAACCCCGTCGAGGCCCGCGAGGCAAGCCTTGACGAGCGCAGCACCCTGAAAATGGAGTTTGCCATCCCGACGGAGGTCGAGACACTGACCGGCTTCACCGCGCTGGACGACGACGCGCTGGAAGCGTTCCGCAATGAGAAGGGCCTGGCGATGGACCATGCGGACATCGTGTTCTGCCAGAACTACTTCAAATCCGAGCACCGCGACCCGACCATCACCGAGATCCGTCTGATCGACACCTACTGGTCCGACCACTGCCGCCACACGACGTTCGGCACGATCCTGGACGACGTGAAGATCGACGACGAGCTTGTGCAGGCCGCATTTGACCGCTACATGGCACTGCGCGCCGAGACGGGCCGCGACAAGAAGAACCGCACCCTGATGGACTGCGCGACCATCGGTGCCAAGGCGCTGAAGCAGCGCGGCATTCTGAAGAACCTTGACGAGAGCGAGGAGATCAACGCCTGCACCGTCAAGATCAAGTGTGACGTGGACGGTGAGCAGCAGGACTGGCTGTTCCTGTTCAAGAACGAGACCCACAACCACCCCACCGAGATCGAGCCCTTCGGCGGCGCGGCGACCTGCATTGGCGGTGCCATCCGTGACCCGCTGTCCGGACGCAGCTATGTCTATCAGGCCATGCGCGTGACCGGTGCGGCTGACCCGCTGAAGCCTGTCTCCGAGACAATGCCCGGCAAGCTGCCCCAGCGCAAGCTGGTCACGACGGCTGCCGCGGGCTATTCCAGCTACGGCAACCAGATCGGCCTTGCCACCGGTCAGGTCGCAGAGCTGTACCACCCCGGCTACGCCGCCAAGCGCATGGAGATCGGCGCAGTTGTCGGCGCGACGCCTGCCAGCCATGTCCGCCGTGAGGAGCCCGCCCCGGGTGATGTCGTCATCCTGCTGGGCGGACGCACGGGCCGCGACGGTGTCGGCGGTGCCACCGGTTCCTCCAAGGCGCACAAGCTGACGAGCCTTGAGACCTGCGGTGCCGAGGTGCAGAAGGGCAACGCGCCCATCGAGCGCAAGCTGCAGCGCCTGTTCCGCCGCGAGGACGCCTGCCGCCTTATCAAGCGCTGCAACGACTTCGGCGCAGGCGGTGTGTCTGTCGCCATCGGTGAGCTGGCCGACGGCCTGCACATCGACCTGAACAAGGTCACCCGCAAGTACGAGGGTCTGGACGGCACCGAGCTGGCCATTTCGGAGAGCCAGGAGCGCATGGCCGTGGCCGTCGCTGCCGAGGACGCCGAGACCTTTATGAAGTACGCCGCCGAGGAAAACCTTGAGGCGACTATCGTTGCCACCGTCACCGAGGAAAAGCGGATGCGCGAGGTCTGGAACGGCAAGACCATCGTTGACCTCTCCCGCGAGTTCCTGAACTCCAACGGTGCCGAGCGCCACGCTGATGCGCACATCCTGCCGGGCCATGTCTGGCAGCCCCAGTTTGCCGGTGCAACGTTTGAGCAGAAGCTGGAATCCATGGTCAGCGACCTGAACGTCTGCAGCCAAAAGGGCCTGGGCGAGCGGTTCGACTCCACCATCGGCGCAGCCACCGTGCTGATGCCCTACGGCGGCAAGTACCAGCTGACCCCGACGATGGCCATGGCCGCCAAGCTGCCAGTGGACGGCGAGACGACGACCTGCTCCGGCATGGCGTGGGGCTTCAACCCCTATCTGACCGAGGCTGACCCCTACCGCGGCGCGTATATGGCCGTGGTCGAGAGCGTGACCAAGCTGGTCTGCGCGGGCTTCCACCACGAGGATATGTACCTGACGTTCCAGGAATATTTTGAGCATATGAACGATAAGCCCGAGCGCTGGGGCAAGCCGCTGGCCGCCCTGCTCGGTGCGCTGGATGCCCAGATGGGTCTGGGCATTGCGTCCATCGGCGGCAAGGACTCGATGTCCGGCAGCTTTGAGGGCCTGGACGTGCCCCCGACGCTCGTCAGCTTTGCGACGGCCATCGGCAACACCCGCGACGTGCAGAGCCCCGAGTTCAAGAAGGCCAACAGCTCCGTTGTCATCCTGCGCCCCAACTACAAGAACGGTCTGCCCGAGATCGGCAGCCTGATTTCCATTTACAAGACCGTCGAGCAGATGATCGACGAGGGCAAGGTGCTGGCTGCCGCCACGCCGGGCTACGGCGGTGTGGCCGAGGCACTGTTCAAGATGTGCGTCGGCAACCATGTGGGTCTGCAGCTGTCCAATGACATCGACCTGAACGATCTGTTCAAGCCCGCCTACGGCGCGGTCATTCTGGAGCTGCTTGATGCCTCCGCCGGCGAGTTCCTCGGCTTCACCACCGTGGACTACACGCTGGAGGCCGAGGGCAAGGCCATTGACCTGGCCCGTCTGCAGGAGCTGTGGGAGCAAAAGCTCGAGCCGGTATTCCCCTACCGCAAGACCGGTGAGTTCGTCCCCGCGCTGGAGCATGACTGCCCCGCCAACAAGCGCGTGGCTCCCTCTGTGCGCCTGGCGACGCCGCGGGTCGTCATCCCCGTATTCCCCGGCACGAACTGCGAGTACGACACAGCCCGCGCGTTCCGCCGCGCAGGCGGCGACCCGCATGTTCTGGTGCTGAAAAACCTGACCCCCGCCAACGTGGCCGAGAGCTGCGAGGCGCTGGTGAAGGAGCTGGACGAGGCGCAGATCCTGATGCTGCCGGGCGGCTTCTCCGGCGGCGACGAGCCGGACGGCAGCGCCAAGTTCATTGCGGCGTTCTTCCGCAATCCGTCGGTGGCCGACGCAGTCAACCGTCTGCTGAACCAGCGCGACGGTCTGGCTCTGGGCATCTGCAACGGCTTCCAGGCACTCATCAAGCTGGGCCTGGTCCCCTACGGCGAGATCCGTCCCATCACCGAAAGCGACCCGACGCTGACGTTTAATACGATCCACCGCCACCAGTCCATGCTGGTGCGCACCCGCGTGGCCAGCAACAAGAGCCCCTGGCTGAGCAAATGCGACATCAACGACGAGCACCTGATTGCCATCAGCCACGGCGAGGGCCGCTTTGTCTGCAACGAGCAGCTGCTGAACCAGCTCATCGACAACGGCCAGATTGCGACCCAGTACGTTGACCTGCTTTGCCGCCCGACGATGGACATGCGCTACAATCCGAACGGCTCCGTGCTGGCAATCGAGGGCATCACGAGCCCGGATGGCCGTGTCTTTGGCAAGATGGGCCACAGCGAGCGCAGCGGCGAGCAGCTCTATAAGAACGTCACCGGTGACAAATACCAGCCGATCTTTGAGGGCGGCGTGAATTATTTCAAGCTTTGATATTTCGGGAAGTTTCTGCTATACTGGAACTATCAGCTTAAAAGATTGTGAGGATTTGACCCAATGGCACAACACGACAAATATATTTCGCCGTTTTCTACGCGCTATGCGTCGGATGAGATGCAGTACATCTTCTCTGACGACAACAAGTTCCGCACCTGGCGCCGGCTGTGGATCGCGCTGGCTAAGGCCGAGCAGAAGCAGGGCTTGGCCATCACCGATGAGCAGATTGCCGAGTTGGAGGCACACAAGGACGACATCAACTATGAGGACGCCATTGCGCGCGAGAAGCTCGTCCGCCATGACGTGATGAGCCATGTCTACGCCTACGGCCTGCAGTGCCCCAAGGCAAAGGGCATCATCCATCTGGGCGCGACCAGCTGCTATGTCGGTGACAACACCGACGTCATCATCATGCGCGAGGGCCTGCAGCTCGTGCGCAAGAAGGTCATCGGCGTGCTGGCAAATCTGGCCAAGTTCGCCGACGAGTACAAGGCCATGCCCTGCCTGGCCTACACCCACTGCCAGCCCGCGCAGCTGACCACCGTCGGCAAGCGCGCCACGCTCTGGATGAACGAGCTGTACATGGATCTGGAGGAGCTTGACCACCAGACCTCCCAGCTGGCGCTGCGCGGCGTTAAGGGCACCACCGGCACCCAGGCCAGCTTTGTGGAGCTGTTCAACGGCGATTCCGCCAAGATCAAAGCCGTCGAGGCCGACGTCTGCGCCCAGATGGGCTTTACCAAGGTCGTGCCGGTCTGCGGCCAGACCTACAGCCGCAAGGTGGACTACAATGTGCTGTCCGCCGTGGCAGGCATCGGCCAGTCCGCCATGAAGATGGCGACGGACATCCGCCTGCTGGCGAACTTCAAGGAGATGGAGGAGCCGTTTGAGAAGAACCAGATCGGTTCCTCCGCTATGCCCTACAAGCGCAACCCCATGCGCTGCGAGCGCATCTGTGCGCTGAGCCGCTACCTGATGGTGGATGTGCTGAACCCCGCCATCACTGCCGGTACCCAGTGGTTTGAGCGCACGCTGGACGACTCCGCCAACAAACGCATTGCGATGGCCGAGGGCTTCCTGGCTGCTGACGCCATCCTGAACATCCTGCTGAACGTCTCCGACGGGCTGGTCGTCTACCCGAAGGTCGTCCGTGCCCGCGTCATGGCCGAGCTGCCGTTCATGGCAAGCGAGAACATCATGATGAAGGCCGTCAAGAAGGGCGGTGACCGTCAGGAGCTGCACGAGCGTCTGCGTGAGCACGCCGTGGCCGCCGCTGCCGTTGTCAAGCAGGAGGGCAAGCCCAACGACATGATTGCCCGCGTCGAGGCTGACCCCGCGTTCGGCCTGACCCGCGAGGAAATCGAGGCCGAGCTCTCCCCCGAAGCCTTTACGGGCCGCAGCGCCGAGCAGGTCACCGAGTTCCTGCGCGACGTCATCCAGCCCGTGCTGGACGCCAACGCCGAGGACGTCGGCCAGCATGTGGAGCTGAACGTCTGATTGATTGCATCGTAAATTGTAGGGGCGAATGTTTGCATCCGCCCGCAGGTCGATGACAAGCATCGACCCCTACAGAACAGCAAAATACCCGTATTGTCTTACTAAAGGCAATACGGGTATTTTTTATGCAATTGTATCGGCGGACGTCAGACCGGATTCCAACACATCCGCCATAAACGCGCTGTGGTCAGCGTAATCGCCGGTGGGCACAAGGGTGATGTCGTAATAGGTGATCGGCATGTCGTTGCTTTCCAGCACCTGCTTGAGGGTGTGCAGGACGGTTTGCATGTCCGCCTCGGTAGGCTTGCCGTCGCACAGGACTTGTGCGCACAGGCGGCTGGGCACCTTTTGCAGCAGGGCTTTGTCAAAGGCAGCATCCAGCGGCAGATCATCCACATAGTTAGCCGGGGTCATGCCGTCCTGCTCCGTATAGCAGAGATTGATGTCTACGATATTCCCCTGTGCGCCGTAGGCCGAAGCGAATTGCAGTTCCGGGGCCTGCACGGTCAAATATGCGGCTGCCTGCTGGGCGGCTTCATTTCCCAGGCGATAACACGTGTTCCAGCGGTGGTCAACGTAAAACGTGTGGGTCGGCTCAAACTCCATACCCCGGATTTCATCATCGGTCAGCAGCCAGAACCGCGTCTGCACCGCAAAGTTTGTATCACGGCTCTGGTCAGACTGAACGTACACCATGTAGTTAAAGAACTGCCCGTCGGCGGCGGTGCGTTCATCCCAATGGAAGGTCTGCCACGGATAGAGCTTTTCCGCATATCGAATGGCCCGATGTATAGCCCACTGTTGGCTGAGCGGGTCACCGTTGATGGCGTCAAAGGCCAGCAGCAGAGCCAAAATCAGCAGCAGGGCCGCCGCCAGTGCCAGGCGGCGCATGGTTTTCGTCTTTTTATTCTTTGTTTTCATGGGTACTCTCCTTTGAATAGTGCAACAGCCAGCCGATCAGCCAGCCCATGCCGCCCAAAACAGCGTACAAGGTACAGCCGGACGCCAGATTCCATAAGAAATTGCTAAGCGAGAATGATTCCAAAAAAGCCGTCTGCTTTATGATAGCATCCAGCACGGCCAGCCCCAGCGTAAACAGCAGCAGTGGCTTGCCCATGCCGGTATCCCGGCAGGTCAGAACGGCCCAGACACACGGCAGGAACAGGATAACCCAGTTGGCGCTGCCTGTATACCCCAGGGCCACGCCCGCCGCAATGCCCACAAAGGCCAGCAGCAGCAAATGGGTGCTGTATCGGCGGCGCAGTCTTTGGAGAATTTTGCCGTCATCGGGGGCAGACTGCTCCGGCATGGCGGGGTCGTCCGTTCCCTGCCACAGGGCGCGGCAGGCCGGGCAGACCGCCATGTGCGCCTGTACCAGCGCTTCGCTCTCCGGACTGGCCACGCCGTCCTGTACCAGCGGCATCAGGTCGCGGCAGACCGCACAGGGGATTTTTGTAGTTTCGGCAGCTTTGTTCACAGGTCGTAACCCTCCTTTGCAAGCATTTGTTTTAACCAGGTGCGGGTGCGGTGCTCGATCACGCGGGCCGAGCTTTCGCTGATGTGCAGCTCCGCGGCAATTTCATTGTAGCTGTAGCCCACGGCCCGCAGCTGCACCACGCGGCGGGCTCGGTCATCCCTTTGCTGCAGCAGCTCCTTCACACGCTGCCATTGCAGGCGGCTGTCCGTGCGCTCGGTCAGGGTATCCTCGGCCAGGCAGCCTTCCAACAGGTCATCGGTGCTGGCGGTGGGGTGCTTTTTGCGTAAGCCTTCCAGCCAGATGTTGCGCGCAATGCCGAACAGCCAGGTCTTGACGGCGCAGTCCCCACGGTAGGTGTGCAGCCGTTTTAGCGCCCGCAGGAAGGTTTCGCTCAGCAGATCCTCCGCCTCGGCGGGGTCGTGAGTCAGGTGACAGAGATAGCGGTACAGATCCGCGCGGTAGAGCCTGTACAGTTCTTCTAATTCCGGCAATTCCGGCAGCGGCATGGCCTGTCCCCCTTTCTCTGTGCTTTCACTCTATTAGTGCTGTTTGGGCCGCGGATGTTACAGCCCTATCCAAAAAAACACCCCGACTTTTCTGTCGGGGTGTTGGGGTTATTCTGTGGGGCTTTCGGAGTCGGTCTCCTCCTCGGGGGACGGGGTCGGCTCCGGGGTGGGTGTCGGTTCGGGGGTATCGGGGGCGAAGTAGGCGCGGATGTCGCCGTCGCTGCGCTGGGTCGAGATGTCGAGCACGCCCTTATCACCGGCGGCCAGACCCTTTTCCGGGTCGGTCAGCGCGGCAGCGGCCAGTCGCAGCTTGTAGGCGAGGTTCGTCTCACTGCCCAGCAGCACCTGAACGCGGTTTTGGTAGGTGAACTCAATATCACTCAGATCCTGGATGTTCAGCGCCGTCGTGCCGTCAAACAGGTTGTTCTCCTGCAGGCCGTCCCGCATTTCGGTCAGCGTTTGCAGTGCGCTGGCCTGCAGACCTGCTGTCTCCGCTGTGGCCTGCTGGGTCTCGCTCAGGAGTGAGTTATAGCTCTTTGGCTCGATGTTCTGCCCCACCACGGGGGAGAAATCTGTGGGCAGCGACATGGTCAACAGAATCAGGCCGTCCGGCTGGCTGACGTCGGTGCGCAGAATTTTGAGGGAGTCGCTCAAGACCATCCACCCGCCGGGGTACATACAGGCGAACCGCTCCGTGGCGGGCTCGACCTTGATGATGACCGCGGCGGGCAGTTGGATCTCCACAGCGACATGCTCCAAATACGGGAACTGAAGCGCCAGCTGCTGGGTCTTTTCCGCGGTGGAGAAGGCGAACAGGTTGGAGTTTTTCTCGATGCCCAGCGCCTCGATCAGCTCGTCGGACGTGTAGATGCCGGTATCGACGGGCTGGGAGCGGTCATAGCTCTCTACCCGGAAGATCGTGACCTTGAACAGAAGGTTGATCGACACAAACGCACCCACGGCCAGCACGGCCAGCACGCCGAGCGCCCCCAGCAGACGGCGGCGGCGCTTTGCCCGTATGATCTCCGCCTGTGTGACGCGGCGCGTGCGCCTTGGCGTGCCGGGACGGTAGCCTGCCTTCTGGGGATTGATCTCCTGCGCAGGGCGCTGCCGCGGGGGCGCATGCGGAGCAGGCGCGGCCTTTTCAGGCGGCGCTATGGGGCGCGGGGCGTTCCTTTTTTCAAGGCCCAAGCGGCTGCCCATACTGCGGCGGGACTGTTGGGCGTAGGAGCCGTTTGCGGATTTTTGCCTGCGGCTGCGCTGGTTGCGGTCCATAAGCGGCTCCTTTCCGGTGAATTTTGGGGCGGCTGCCCGTTGGTGGATGGTACTTTGGGCGGGCGCATATAGAATGCGCCCCTACGGGGTGTGGCCCGGCGACGCTCGTCGCAGCGGGCGGGCGAACGATGTTCGCTCTTACAGGGTGTATGCAGCCTTGCTTAGCCGTTGACCAGCTTCAGCAGCTTTTCGGTAATCAAATCAAGGCTGTGCGGGTTGCCGAGTGTCTTGGCGTTGGCGCCCATCTCGGCCAGCTTGCCGGGGGTGGTCAGCAGGGTCTCGACAGTTTTGACAAGACCGTCACCGGTCAGGTTCTTTTCCTCGATGACGACTGCCGCACCGGCCTTTTGCAGCTCAAGGGCATTGTAATACTGGTGGTTTTCGGCCACGTTCGGGCTGGGGATCAGCACCGATGCGCGGCCCACGGCCTCAAGCTCGGCCAGCGTCAGTGCGCCGGAGCGGGCAATGACGAGATCTGCCGCGGCCAGCAGCTGGGGCATGTTGTTGATATACTCCGTCACGACGAGGTTCTCGCCGGGGGCAAAGCCCTTTTCCTTTTCCAGCCCTTCAAACAGCTTGACGCCGCGGCTGCCGGTGGCGTGCAGGTGCAACACATTCCGGTGCGTCTGCTTCTCCCAGGCGCAGAGGTCGGCCACGACCTGATTGATGCGGTCCGCACCGAGACTGCCGCCAAAGCTCAAAATCACGGTGCGGTTTCCGGCATTCAGCTTGGCGCGCGCTGCGGCGCGGTCCGCGGTCAGCACCTCGGGGCGGACAGGGTTGCCCACGACGGTGGTTTTTTCCGGCGCGCCGAGCTTTTCAACCGCGTCCGCGCTAGCGGCCAGCACAATGTTGACCTCCTTCGCCAGCAGTTTGTTGGTCACGCCCGGGAAGGCGTTCTGCTCATGGATGGCTGTCTTGATGCCGCGCCGGGCTGCCGCGCGGACGATAGGCCCGCTGACGTAGCCGCCGCAGCCGATGACAAGGTCGGGCTTGACCTCGTTCAGAATCTTCCGGGTGCGTGGGCCGGACAGCGCCAGATGCCAGATGGCTACGATGTTGCGGCCAATGTTTTCCAGGCTCAAATGGCGCTGGAAGCCGTTGATCTCAATGTGATGGAAGGGGTAGCCTGCCTTGGTGACAAGGCCGTACTCCATCCCCTCGCGGCGGCCCGCAAAGTGGATCTCCGCCGTCGGGTCCGCGGCCTTCAGGGCACCGGCAATCGCCAGCGCCGGGTTGATGTGACCGGCTGTACCGCCGGCAGCAATTAAAACGCGCATGATGGACCTCCATGAGAATAAAATATAGGCTGTGCCCGCCGTGCCGCGGGCGCTGGGCGTCCCCCTTACCGCGCGGCTCTGCTGCGGTAGCGGGTGCGCTGCAGCATCCGTTCTGTCTCGGCGCGGTGCTGCTCTGCCAGGCGCTGTTCCCGGGCATTTCCGGCGCGCGAGATACTCAACAGCACGCCCATCTCGCTCAGCAGCAGCAGCAGACTGGTGCCGCCGGAGGAGAAGAACGGCAGGCTGATGCCGGTGTTGGGGATCAGTGCCGTGCCGACGGCGATATGCAGAAACACCTGCCAGGCAATCTGCGAGATGATGCCGATGCCCAGCACCGTGCCGTACAGGTCGGGCGCGCGCAGGGCGATCATAACGCCCATGATCAGCAACACCGCAAACGCACCGATGAGGATAACACAGCCGAAGAAGCCCAGCTCCTCACCGATGACGCCGAAGATAAAGTCGTTTTCGGCGTAGGGCAGCCACTGGTGCTTCTGCACGCTTGCGCCGATGCCCACGCCGAACATACCGCCTGTGGAGATGGCATAGATGCTCTGGCGGGTCTGCCACAGCATACCGGCGGTATCCAGCGGCGCAAGGCCCCAGGCAGCGTCCATACGGCCCGCGGCGTAGCCTTCCCCGCTGGCCAGCCCCTTCAGGAAGTACACGCCGACTACTACACCCGCCGGAATGAGCAGCAGCAGCCAGCGGCCGGGCGAGAGGGTGCAGACGAGCATCGTGGCAAAAATCAGGCAGAGCAGGATCATGCCGGAGTTATGCGACTCCTTGTGCAGCAAATACAGGATGAGCAGCAGCGGCAGCGCAGGCTTTATCGCGCCGTACCACAGCCTATTCTTCTTGTCATAGTCGCGGTCCAGCATATCTGCCGTCCAGAGCATGAGCGAGAATTTTGCCAGCTCCGACGGCTGGAAGGAGGCACCGCCCGGCAGATACACCCAGCGGTAGGTGCCGTTGGTGTCCTCCGGGCTGAGCAGCGTCAGGATCAGCAGCACGATGGTGATGATGTACAGACTCTCACTCATCAGACGCAGCGCGCGGTAGTTGATGTTGGACAGGACCCACATAAAGAACAGCCCTACAATTGCAATCATGACCTGCGGTTTAATGATACTGTACAGTTTACCGCTGGTGGCGTAGGCGCTGGAATAGCTGGCCGAGAACAGCATCGTCAGCCCGAAGAACAAAATGCCAAGCAGCAGGGCGAGAAAGCCTCGGGAGACCGGCCCCCGCTCCAGCTTGGGCAGGCGTATGATGGGTACCATGCGCACAATATTTCCGATGGTATGGTCAAACAAAAGGCCCAGCAGTGTACGCACAATGCTCACGGCAGTGCTCATGGGCGGTCACCTCCCTTAGGGGCAGAAACAGGCAGAGGCCGGGTAGGCCCGGCCCCGCTGCTTATGCCACACAGATGTAAAAAATTCCCATTGCCACACCGATGACGGCAATCAGCGCAAAAAAGCCGTCGATCTTGACCTCGCGCCAGCCGCGCATCTCAAAGGCGTGGTGGATCGGCGTCATACGGAAGATGCGCTTGCCGTGGGTCGCCTTAAAATACGTGCGCTGGATGACGACGGTCATCGCGTCCCAGATGTAGACAATGCCGAAAAAGAGCACCAGCTCGGGGCGCTGCATCACAAAGGCCAGCGCCGTAACGATGCCGCCGAAGAACATGCTGCCGGTGTCGCCCATAAAGACCTTGGCCGGGTAGAAGTTCCAGACCAGAAAGCCCGCGCAGGCACCCGCCGTGGCAGCGGCGATCAGCGAAACATGTACAAAGCCCAGCAGACTGCCGGCCAGCAGATAGCCGATCATCGACACGAAGGTCACGCCGGTGCACAGGCCGTCCAGACCGTCGGTCAGGTTGACAGCGTTGACAAGGAAGATGATGCCGAAGAAGGCGATGGGATAGTAGAGCAAGCCCATGTCCACCAGCCCAAAAATCGGGAACTGGACCTGCGTGGTCAGCAGCCCGAGGCTGTGCAGGCCAAACATGAACCCGAAGGTCAGCGCGATCTGCAAAATCATCTTCTGCGCCTCGGTCAGGCCAAGGTTGCGATGCCTGACGACCTTAATGAAGTCATCCAGAAAGCCGATGAGGCCCGAGCCGAACGCGAGAAACAGCACCAGCATACCGGCCTGCAGCTGCGGCATACCAAGCACCTCCGGCAGCTTAGGGCTGTACATGACCCAGACGATGCCCAGTGTGGCCAGAATGCCCAGAATAAAGCAGAGGCCGCCCATGGTGGGGGTGCCGTTTTTCTTGCTGTGCCATGTGGGACCTTCCTCGCGGATGGTCTGGCCAAAGTGCAGCCGGTGCAGCGCCGGGATCATGAATTTGCCCGCCACTGCCGTGATGGCAAAGCCGCCGACGGCTGCCGCCGCCAGCAGGGATGAGATTTGCTCCATGCCGTTGATTCCTCCAAACGTGTGTTGGGGTGCTTACCCCTGCGGCAATTCCTTATAGTATTCCTGCAGCAGCTGCTCCAGGCCCATGCTGTGGCTGGCCTTGACCAGCACAGCGTCACCGGGGCGCACGAATTGCCGTACATATTGTAGCACTTCTTCCGCCGTTTGGCAATGCACCGATGCAACCCCGCGCGCTTTTGCGGCCTCGGCCATGGTGGCGCTGCGCGGGCCGTAGGCGATGAGTGCATCAACGCCCGCGTCAGCAGCCCACTCGCCGGTATGGCGGTGCCCCTCCTCGCTCGCACCGCCCAGCTCAAGCATATCGCCGAGCAGCGCGATCTTCCGGGCATTGGGCAGTGCCTTGAGGACAGAGAGCGCAGCTTTCATGCTGTCGGGGCTGGCGTTGTAGCAATCCTCAATGAAGGTGATGCCGCCCTTTTCCACGATATGCTGGCGCATACCCGTCGTCCGGTAGGTCGCCAGCGCAGCAGCGCAGCGGGCAGCGTCCAGCCCCAGGCGGGTCGCGGCGGCGTAGGCGGCCAGCGCGTCGTAGACTGTGTGGATGCCCGCTGTCGGGATGGCGGCGTCGAACGTACCGTACTGCGTATCGATGATTTTGAAGGTCGTGCCGTTTGCGCCGGTGACGACATCCACCGCGCAGACATTGGCATTCGCGGCGTCAATGCCGAACCAGACCGGCCGCAGGCGGCTGGGGATGCTCGCCGTGGGCAGCAGGTCGTTGTCCGCGTTCAGGGCCAGCGGTGCGCCGTCGGGCAGGCCGGTGCAGATTTCCAGCTTTGCCTTCAGTATATTCTCGCGCGTGCCGAGATTTTCCAGATGCGAAACACCGATCATCGTGATGATGCCCGCGCTGGGCCGGGCACAGCGGGTCAGACGCTCGATCTCGCCCGCGTGGTCCATGCCCATCTCGACAACAGCGTACTCGGTATCGTCGGTCAGGCGGAACAGCGTGTTGGGCACGCCGATGTCATTGTTCTGGTTGCCCTCGGTCTTGAGGGTCTTGCCGAAGGCGGAGAGCACCGCGTAGCAGAACTCCTTCGTCGTCGTCTTGCCGACACTGCCCGTGACGCCGATCATTCTGGGGTTGAACAGCATCCGGTAGTTGGACGCCATGCGGATCATGGCCTTGCCGCTGTCCGGCACAATGACCGTGCGGTCCGCAGGCACGCCCTCGACGGGATGGTTGGCAACGATATATTCTGCGCCGCTCCGGTAGGCACCGGCGGCGTAGTCATGGCCGTCAACACGCTCGCCGGGGAAGCAGACAAAAACGCAGCCCGGCTCGACCTTGCGGCTGTCGGTCACAACGGCGCGGATGGTGACCGGCTCGGCCAGCGTCAGTCCGGCCAGCAGTTGATTGGCAGGAATGGTTTGCATGAAAAAGACCTCCTATACAGAAATGCAGCGTTTTGCAAAAGCCCGGGTGCCCCTGCGGGGATGCTTACCCCTCCTCGTTTGCCGGGTCGATCTCCTCGGTCACCGTCGGGGCGTCATGGGTAGTATCCTCTCCGCTGTCCATCGTCAGCTTTATGATCGTGCCGTAGGCAGCGGAGGTCCCGGCCTCGACGTCCTGCGCCACGACCTTGCCGCCGCTGTCGCCGGCGAACTGCACGTTCAGGTTGGCGGCCTTGAGCATCTGCTCGGCAAAGGTGCCGGTCTTGCCGACGACGTCGGGCGTTGTGGTCATCGAGTTCTGGTCGGTGGCCGTGTACAGGTAAATGGTGGAGCCCGCGGGCACCACGCTGCCGCCGACGGGGTACTGGTAGACGATATTGCCGCTGCTGGGACCGATCAGCTTATGTTTGAGGCCCAGGCGGTTCAGCGTGACCTGCGCGTTCGTCCAAGTGTAGTCCAGGCAGGTCTGCACGGTCACAGTGCCGGTGGGGTTGTAGTCAGCGTCCTGCTCGATGCCCAGATAGGGCGCGATCTCGCTGATGATGTTGCCGACTACGGGAGCCACGACCTGGCTGGCATAGTCCTTGACCCAGCGCGGGTCATCCAGCAGGACGAAAACCTCGATCTCGGGATCATCGATGGGCAGCACAGCGGCAAAGCTCATCATTTTATAATAGTCGCCGTCGCCGCGCAGATGGCGGTCCGTGCGCTCTGCCGTACCGGACTTGCCGCCGATGCGGTAGCCCGCCACGTAGGCGTTGGCGCAGGAGTGGTAGTTCCCTGCCCCGTGGACGTTGTTTTCCATCATGGCCAGCAGCTGCCGGCTGACTTCTTCGGAGATGACCTGGCGGCGGATGTTCGTCTCGGTCTGGGAGATAATGTTGCCGTCCTTGTCAGAGATGGAATCCACGACATAGGGCGTAACAAGGTAGCCGCCGTTGGCGATGGCCGCTACGGCGGTGGCCATCTGCATCGGGGTGATGGACTCGTTCTGGCCGAAGGCCGCCGTGTACAGGTTTGTATCGACCTCTGCCATCTGCTCGGCGTTGTAGACGCTGGTCCAGCGGGTCTCGTTGGGCAGGTCGATGCCGGTGGGCTGGGTGAAGCCGAACGCCTGGATATAGTCGTAGAAGATCTGCGGCTTGAGCGTCTCTGCCGCCTGAATGAACCAGAGGTTGCAGCTGTGGTTCAGCGCGCCTGCCATGTCCTGTTCATAGTGGACCTCGCCGTTGGCACAGCGGTAGGTGTGCTCCCACAGGTCGCTGCCCTCGTTGACGGTCAGGCTGCCGCCGCAGTAGAAGGTCTGCTCCGCACTCATAACGCCGGAGTCCAGCCCCGCCGAGGCCGTGATGAGCTTGAACACCGAGCCGGGCATATACAGCTCGGTAATGTTCTTATTCTTCCACTGGGCCTCGCGCATCATACCCTGCAGCTGGGTAGCCTCGCTGGAGACCTCCTCGCCCTTCTCGTTCGTCGTCTTTTCATGGCTGATGATTCCGTCTGCAATGATGTCCTTGACGGCCTTCTCGCCCAGACGGCTTTCCAGCCAGTCAATGTCCTCCGCGTCGATCTCTGTTTTGGCCAGGATCTCGTTCATCTTGGGGTCGGTGATCGTCTTGGGGTCGTTGGGGTCAAATTGCTCAAGGGACGCCATCGCCAGGATCGCGCCTGTCTTGACGTTCATGACAATGGCGCTTCCGCGGCCATGGACCGTAAAGGTGCTCATCGCTTCGGTCAGGTACTCCTCGACGATGGACTGTACGTTCTCGTCGATGGTCAAGTTCAGGTTGCTGCCGTCAATGGCTTCATGCACGTCGGCCTGACCGCTGGCCAGCGGTTCACCGTAGGCATCCGTTTCGGCCACGCTGCGGCCCGGCGTACCGGCCAGCGTCTCGTCGTAATATTTTTCCAGTCCGTAGGCTCCTGAGCCGTCCTCGTTGCAGAAGCCCAGCACCGAGGCCAGGAACTCCCCATAGGGGTAAGTGCGGGAGGCTGCCTGCTCGCTGGTCAGGTAGAGGATACGGGCTGCCTTGCTGGTTTTGGCCTCGCCGTCCTTCTTGTCCTCCTTTTCCTCGGTTTGCAGGCTCGTGTCCACCGCAGCGCCGTCCTTGAGGCGGTAGCTGTCTGCATAGGCCAGAATGGCATCCGCCACGGGCTTTTCGACGCCCTTTTTCACCACACGGTACTGGTACGGCTCACCGGTATCCTTGTTGGACGCCGTCAGCGCCTTGTACACAGTATCCGCCGTTGTGCCGTCGTCCAGCAGCTCGGCAATGTGCTCTGCCGCTGCGCGGATCTGGTCCTCCGTCGCCCCGCTCTTTAAAACGGAGGACGGGTCGGCCACGATGTTCCATACCGTGCTGCTCTTGGCCAGCAGCTTGCCGTTGGCGCTGTAGATCGAGCCGCGCACAGCGGGCAGCGTTGTGTCCTTCAGCTGCTGGGTCACAGCCTCGGCGCGGTAGCTCTCGGCATCACGCACCTGCCACACATACAGCTGGTAGACCAGCACGCCGTAGCAGGCGAGGATAAATGCTATCATGCAAAACAGCGTCCAGTATTTTATGCGCTTGCTTGCCCGGGGACGATGCCGGGGGGAATGGTTGGGTCGTTGCTCTGTCATGGATACACCTTGTTATTTCAAAAGCCTTTTTGCCGACGGCAGCAAGGCCGTGCAGCAAAAAGGCTCGTAGCTGCATATTTTTGGTTGTTTTACGGGTTCAGGCTGTCCAGCAGGCTCAGCGCTGCCGTGCGCACCTCATCCAACAGGCGGCCCGCGGCGCCGGTGTTCCGCTCAATGATGCTCTGGTCCTCCAGCTGGACGTAGGTGATCTGGCTGGGATCGGCCTTGACCAGTCCCAGCTCACCCTCGGCCACCTGCTGCAGACTGGCGCGGCTCGTGATGTCGTTCATCCGGGTGTTCAGATAGTCGTATTCGCTCTGGGCCTCGGCCAGCTGGACGCTGACCTCATCGACCTGTGCGTTCAGTTCCATCAGCGTTGCACCGCTCATCAGGCTGCTGATTGCCAGCCCGCCAAACACGGCAAGGATCAGCACGATCACGGCAGTCCGCATCACATGGCGGACGCGGTTCAGGCCGTGGTTGCCGCCGCGCACCGCACGCACCTGCGGGCGCGGCGGGGGCTCCAGTTTCGGTGCTGCAGAGCCCTCGTGCAGCAAAACAGTTGTCATGAATAATGCCTCTTATGCTTTCTCCAACACTCTCAATTTGGCGCTGCGGCTGCGACGGTTGGCCTCCAGCTCCGCGGCGTCAGCCTCAATGGGCTTGCGGGTAATCAGCTTGGCCTTGGCCACACCTCCGCAGGTGCAGATGGGCTGCTCCGGCGGGCAGGTGCAGCGCTGTGCCCAGCGGCGGAACTTGTTCTTGACGAGCCGATCCTCCAGGCTGTGGAAGGTGATGACGCAGAGCCGCCCGCCCGGGGCCAGGCAGTCAAAGATGGCGTCGAGCCCCTCGTTCAGGGCGTCCAGCTCGGAGTTGACCGCAATGCGGATGGCCTGGAAGGTGCGGCGCGCCGGGTTCTTCGCCTTGCGGCGCTCTGCCGGGGGCACGGCGGCGGCGACGATCTCGGCCAGCTGCAGCGTGGTCAGGATGGGCCGCTCCGCCCGCGCGGCGACAATTTTGCCCGCGATCTGCCAGGCATACGGCTCCTCACCGTAGTCACGCAGGATGCGGGTCAGCTCCTCACGATCCAGCGTGTTGACCAGATCCGCGGCGGTGGGGCCCTGCTGGCTCATGCGCATATCGAGCGGCGCGTCGGCATGGTAAGAGAAGCCGCGGGCCGCGTCGTCCAGCTGGTGGCTGGACACGCCGAGATCGAGCAGGGCCCCATTGACCGCCGGGATGCCAAGCTCCGCAAGGACGCGGGCGGCCTCACGGAAATTGACCTGCACCACCTGCGCCGGCAGACCCTTGAGCCTTTCGGTGGCGACTGCCACCGCATCCGGGTCCTGATCGAGCGAGATCAGACGTCCTGTGGTCAGGCGTTTGGCGATTTCTCTGCTGTGACCGGCGCCGCCGGCGGTGCCATCCAGATAGATACCGGCAGGGTCGATGTTCAGCCCGTCCAGACAAGGCTGCAGCAGTACGGGGATATGTGAAAATTCCATGTGTTATCGTCCTGTTTTTTTAAAAGTCAAGGTCTTCCATCGCAGCGGTGAAATCCTCATCGCTCGTTTCCTGGTTGGCGTTCCACGCCTCGGTGTTCCAGATCTCGGCAAAGCTGCGGCTGCCGATGATGGTCACATCGTGGTCGAGGCCCGCGTACTCCCGCAGCTTGGCGGGCAGCTGAATGCGGCCCTGCTTGTCTGGGGTGACCTCGACGGCGGAGGCGTAGAGCATACGGCTGACCTTGCGGCCCTTGACGAGGCCCTTTTCCTCAATTTTGGCGGCGACCTTTTCGAACTCCTCCGCCGGGAAGGCGGCCAGGCAGTGATCCAGCCACCGGGTCACGATGAAGGTCTCCCCCATCGCGTCCCGGAAGCGGGCGGGAAAGTTCAGACGCCCTTTTGCATCGATTGCGTAATCATACTGACCGACGAGCATCCAGCTTCCCCTCCCTTCGTCATACTGCACAAATCTTCGGCAAGATTTTTTACGTCGCTGCGTTCAGTTTGTTAATAACTCTGTGGAGAACGTGGAAAACTACCCATTTTTCCCCACTCTTATTGTTATTCACACCACAATTACCCACCTGTGGTAAAATAATAGTACCATTTTATTCAGCAAAAAGCAAGGGCAGGCAGGGAAAAACTGCGCCATGAATTGATTTTTCACAGTTTGTACAAAGGGATCAGGATGCAGGTCAGCAGTTTGCAGCAAATGCGCACGCGGCAAAATTCCTGCCCCCGGGCAAAGAAAAGCGCCGCACCATATTGCACGGTGCGGCGTTGTTTTTTACATATTGTGCTGCCATGGGCAGAAATGTGCCGTGAATAACAACACCTCTGCATTTTTTACTTGGGCATATTATTCTTGGGGCGGGCGACGCTGCGCAGATTCATGCGGGTGTTCTTGATGTCCGCCATGCTTCGGCCCAGCACCTCCTCGGAGTTCTTCAGGATCGTCTCGCAGTACAGGGTCGCCTTGCGGGTCAGTTCTTTGGCGCTCTTCTGGGCAGCGGACAGGATCTCCGCCGCGTGCTGCTGACTGCGCTTGACGATCTCCTGCTCGCTGGTCAGGACGCGAGCGCGCTCCTCTGCCTGCTGAATGATGCTTTCGGACTCAATGCGGGCGTTCTGCATGATTTGCTCGCGGTCATTCACGATTTTTTTGCTCTCGCGGATCTCGTCGGGCAGGTTGTTGCGCACCTCATCGATAATATCGCGCATACGGTCCACATCGACCATGCGCTTGGAAGCGGAGAACGGAACTATCGTCCCGGCCTCCAGCGTTTCCTCCATCATCTCCAACAGTTCTTCAACGTTCATACCTCTTCCCCTCTCTCATAGCGGCTGACCTTGATCTTGCCGTAGTTGTACTGCTTCACCAGCGTCAGAGTGCCTGCCTGCTCGGGCAGGTCGGCCTCGCGCTCGGTCTCGCAGAGCACGACCCCGCCGGGGGCCATCTTAGCGGCCAGCAGCGGCAGCACGGCAGCCACGGTATCATGGTGGAACGGCGGATCCAGCAGAGCCAGGTCAAACGGCCCGCGGATGTTGGCGAGAAAGCTCTCGGCCTCGCCCTGGCGTATATCACTCTGGCGGTCCACCCCTGCCGTTTTGCAGTTGGCCTTCACAATGGCGAGCGCCTCGGCGGAGCGGTCCACAAAGAGGCAGCTTTTGGCACCGCGGGACAGAGCCTCGATGCCCAGCTGGCCGCTGCCTGCGAACAGATCCAGCACCCGTGCCCCCGGCACCAGGAACTGCACGCTGGAGAACATGGCCTCCTTCACACGGTTGATGGTCGGGCGGGTAATGTCCTCGCCCGGCAGGGCCTGCAGATTTTTGCCTCGAGCTGTTCCGGCAATCACGCGCATGGTGCCGCACCTCTTTCCTCTCAAAATTTCGTTTATACAGATTCAGTATTTATTATGGTGCTTTGGCGTAGGATTGTCAAGGGTGCAAAATGTAAAATAAAATGGCAAAAGGGTAACAGAGGCAAGAAAACACAGCCCGGTGGGCTTGACAAACACCCCCGCAGATGGGTATAATAGGTACTGTTGTTACGCGGCTGTCGTACAACGGCTAGTACATCAGCCTTCCAAGCTGAGGACGTGGGTTCGACTCCCATCAGCCGCTCCATAAAAAATAGCGTAGATTCGTTAGAATCTACGCTATTTTGTTTACGAAGTACACACTTTAGTACACACTTCGCTTATTTCCTGATCAAGTTGTGTACCAAATCTTTGTACGTTTCCGGTTGCGCTTCTTTCAGCGCATCCATAAACTCATCCAGCACACGCCACACTCGCCCGGTATCGGCCTTTTTTACAATCTCCAAAAATTCACTCATCCTGTAAACGCTCCAATTTCCGCATTACGCCATTATAAACTTTAGGGTTTGCTACATACAAGGCCGACATAAGCTCATCCAGCACGTTCAGCGCTGCTGCGATGTCTACGTTTGACACAGCCCGTAAAAAGTCACTGTTGCCAACAGCAGCCCTTGTAAACGGCTCTGCCGCTTCGTAGTGACGCACAGGCTCTTGCAGTTCTGCTTTCTGCGGAGAATGGGACGCATCTGCAAGACGCTGATTTTTCACAACATACAGCGCAGCCAAATTTTTAACCCTGGTCATGGTGAGTTCGCTGTTTTCGATTTCGGCTATAGCGCCGTCAATCTCTCGCACGTCAACCATAGCCCTTACACCTCACTTTAACCGTTTCGCATCGTGTCAATGCAGCGCTGGATGACTTCCCTGTCTTTGCTGTCAGCCCCGCGCATAATATCTTCCATGCGGGAAATCAGTGAATCGCGCCCATCGTCCATGCTGTAGTGCCCGCGCACATAATGCGAACCGCGCCGCGCATAGCTGCTGCCGCGTCCATAATTGCCGCGCATATTGGCGCTCCAATCACCATCGCGGCTGTAATCCTCATCGCGGCTGTAGCCGTCATCTTCCAGCATGACAATTTTGTCGATATTTTTGATAGTGTCAGTCAGCTTGTGAACAGTTTCCAAGTCACCGGCAGACATTTCACCCTTCTTTCCGATTTCGTCCAGTTCTGCGCACAGCATGTCTTTCAAGTCATACAAAACTCTTTTACTCATGGTTTACTCCTTTCAGCTCACTCTCTCGACCACAAAGTTTGCGTTCGCAAACAAAACGGTTTGTGTGCTTGTATTTTCGGCGGCAACGGTCAGGCAGCAGCCGCGCGGAACTTCAACAAAAGACGTCACATAGATATTAAAGAAGTTTTCTACTGCTGCCGGTGTCACGGTTGCCGTCGCACTGTTCAGCGGTTCACCGTTGATGGCAAGCGCCGCCGTAATAGCTTCTACTGTGCCGCCTGTAGGGATAGCAACGTTTGCACCGAAGCCCACTTTGAAACGAGCTTTGCACTGGTTTGTAATGCCGCGCAGCGTAACAATACCGGCGCCCTCTCTGTGTACGACACAGCCCTTGCCCGCTACTGCCGTTTCCGTCAGCGGCACGTTCTGGCCTGCTTCCACGCTCACGGTATTGGCATTTGTAAATTCAGCCATAAAATCATTCCTTTCAAAAAAAGATAGTGGCGGGACGATTGCCCCGCCACATTTTGCACTATCGGCACGGGGCCGAACATGTCAGATGTTCCGACAAGTTGCCGTATTCATTTTTAGCATCCGCAGCCGCCGCAACCGGTGTACGAGCCAGAAGCCCACGGATTGCAGGACTGGTACGCCGGAATGGGCACAGGCCGCAGCTGGTTCAGCAGGTAGTTGTTCTGCGCGGCCTGACTTGCGGCAAGCTGTGCAGCGAAAATCTGCTGGCTCTGCTCGGCAATCTTGGCATCTTTAGCCTCAATGCGCTGCGCCGTCAGTGCGTCAAGCACAGCGCGGGCGTTCGCGTTCTGGTTTTCGATGATGTCCCGCGTGCCGTTCTGGATAGTCTGGCGCGTGTCGCAAGCCTGCGTAGCGAGGTTGTAGTTTACGCCCTGGATGGCCTCGCGGGTCTCGCAGCAGCAATTAGCCTGCTGCATCTGCATGGCGTTGAGCTGCTGCATAAATGCGGCCTGCTGGTTTGCGCGGCTGATTTCGGCGCTCATAAAGCCCTGCTGCATAGCGTTCTGCACACCGTTGACAAGCTGTGCCTGAGCATAGAAGCCGTCACACAGACCGTTGTTCACGACGTCGATTTTGCGTTCGATGTTGGCAAAGTCGCTGGTGAGGATGTAGCCATCAACTGCGCCGGCGCTGCCGTTGCCGCCAAATCCGTTGTTGCCCCAGTTACCGCCCCAGCCGCAGAAAACGAAGAGGAAGAGAATGATAATCCACCACGCACCATCGCCGCCAAAGCCCCAGCCGTTGCCATTGCCCGTATTAGCGGGCTGCACAGGCATTGTCATAACAGTGCCGTCCGAAGAAAGACTCATGTTTAACTCCTTTCAAAAGTTGAATGTATTGTTCACCGTGCGCACGGTTTGAACCTATTTTAAAAAGCCCTGAAACTGCTGCGCCATCGCTTGCAGCTGATTTAGCTGCTGCTGGCTCATTTTTCCAGATTGCAGCAGCTTTTGAACTTCTTGCTTCGGGTCGCCTTGAAAATTCTGTCGGAACTGCTGAAACTGCTGCATCATTTGCTGGAATTGTCCCATTGCGCCCGGCATTTTGCCGCCGCCAAGAGCGTTAAACAGAGGGTTGCTCATTGTCTGCCTCCTTTTTCTTGCGCGTCAAAGGTTTATCCGCCGCCAGCGCGTCAAAGCGGGCTGTCAACGCGTTGAACTCTTGCCGCGTGACATATTCTTCTTTCGGTTTTTGCGCGGTCTGTGCGGGCTGTTTCTGGCTTGCTGTGCGCTCTATATAATCAAAAACGCGCAGGGGCTGCGGCATACCGCTTGCATCGGTGGATTTGATATAAAATGTGCTGTTTTCGCTGTCCATCAGCAGCACACTATTCCCCGCCGCCACCATATACGCTTTGGCGCCCTCTTCGCCCTGCACCCAGATAATAGGCGAGCTTTGCTGCGCGGGCGGCTGCGGTTGAGGATATGCCGCTTGTCTAAGCTGCGCGAGCTGATCGGGCATGGCCGACGGCATCTGCTGCCCCATTGGATAATAGTTCGGCATATAGCCGGGCTGATACTGTACGCCAAACGCCATGGTAAATCATCCTTTCTGCCAGTAGTACAGCGGCACTTCATCTCCGCTGTCCCATGTATCAAGCCAATCTCCATTCTGCACGCACACAACATGTGTAGCCATTGCCAAAATGTACGTGCCGTCCGGGTGGTCTTTTGCAAACTGCGCCACTGTGTAACAATCCGGGCAGCTGTTCGGCAACGTGTAGCGCTTCCAACCACATCGTCGCAGATAACTGCCCCAGACATAGTTTGCAGACGGCATATCATGCAGTTCAAATCCTGCCAGAACCAGCGCCGCATATACAGCCGCCCACGATTGATGCGTTGCGGCTGCAATGGCTCTGACGGTACAATCGCCGACGCGCTTTTCTTCCGGGTTTAGGTTGATTTGCTTGTATGCCATCCGAACCGCTCCTTTTATCTAAATTGTACAAAAAAAGACGGCACAACGTAGGCCAGTAAAGTGCCAACATTGTGCCGTCTTTGGGACAAAATAAAAAAGGCGCGGCCACAAAAGCAGCCGCGCCCTTTAAATCAGCCTATTTTGTTTTTGATGCTGTGTACGCGCCGTTTTACCGTGCGCTCGCTACAATTCAGTTCTGCCGCAATATCAGCATTGCGCCAGCCGCGCCGCCGAAGCTGCAAAACATCCGTTTCTTCATCGGTCAGCAAACCGCCGACAAAATCAAACTTTGGCATGATTACTCATCCTTCTTGTTCTTGCTTTCGGTCTGTGTGCCAAAATAAAAGGCCACAACCATTGTCACAATGGTCATGACCGTGTCAGGCTGTAATTTCTCCCGCAGCGCCAAAGCCGCAAACACTGCAACGACAACCAGCGTCACAATGGTTTTTACCTTGAAAAGCGCGGCAATGTTTTTCAAAAAATCGCCCATTTATATGCACTCCCTTTCAGCCAATCAGATGATTTTGCAAAGCTTCCTTTGCCTTTTGCATCTGGTCAATGTTGTTCCCATCCAGATTGTGGTCAAGCAGGGCAAGCAATGCCTGCATGGTCACATGCTGCCCCTCGTCCATGCGGTCAAGCCGCTGTTTGTCGTTTTTCAAGAATCCCTCCATGGCGTTCACCCGCTCTTCAAGCTTGGTAATGCGTTTGTCCTGGTCGGTCTTCGGCTTTTTTACGGCAGTGATTACTTTGCTGATGGCAACGCCCCCGGCATACAGCCCGGCAGCAGCGCCCGCCGCGTAAATCAAAAACGCCCAGGCCTCCGCAAGTGTAAACGAAAATACATGCTGCATTGGCATCACACCTCCACGTATTTTGCATGATACGCCTTGTCGTTGTCCAGCCCGTACTTCTTGGCGATGAGGTAGAACTCCATCGCCGCAGCGTTCGGCAGCACAACGTGGTCAAGCCAGACCTCCTGATGCGTCTGCGCGGCGGGCTTGTCTTCTTTGATGGCGGCATCGTACCGTGTCAGGTTGAACTGCTTCACGACGGCCAGCAGACTTGCGGTATACGTCGGGCTGGTGGCCCAGCCATCGGCCCGGATGTACTCGCACGCCTTGTTGATGTCGGTACAGCCGACCAGATTGGAATAGCGCGGCATTGTCGTCAGCTTCTTGATGTAGTCCTCTACACAGGCGGCCATCGTATCGTAAGCGCGGAAGCCCGCCGTGATGGTGATGTATTTGCTGCCGTCCCACTCCTTCGTGGCCTTGTTGTACACTCTGCCGCTCCAATTGCTGGCCTTGATGCCGAACAGGTTGTTTGCCTGTACTGCAAGCTCGCTCGTGCCGTAGGCGCTCTCCAAACAGGCTTGTGCAATGCACAGCGACGGCAGAAGATGTGCGTTCAGACAGCGGCTCTGGCACTTCTCGGCCATGACGTCAATGAACGTCTGCTCCTGCGTCTTGGCGGGTGCAGCGTCGGCCACATCTCCCTTCAGGCGCTTCGTGACCTGTGCCGCAATGTCGGGGAACTTGCTCTTGAGATAGGGGCCGGGGCAGGCCGTGGCGGCGTAAAAGCAGTGCATTGTGAGCGAACCGTTCTTGTCGCCGGTGTAGGTCAGCTCCTTGATGCCGTTGCGGCGGCAAATGTCGGTGCAAAGATCGAGCAGGGCGGCATACGCCTTGTCGCTGACGTGCCAGTCCGGTGCGCCGCTGTCGTTCGCCACCTCAATCGTCACCGCCCTGTGGTCGTTCCACGGGCTGGAACTGCACCAAGAACGGTCAGCTTCGTGGCAGAACAGACCGATACGCCCGCTGGATTCGATGGCGTAGTTTGCGCTCATCTGGCGTGATGGCCTGCCGACAAGAGCGCCGAAAGATTCAAGCGTCGTGTTACCAGCCATGTGATGAACGGTAATCTTGCTGATGGGCTGGCTCCGGGGTCGGTTGCAGTTTGGGCTGATGGCCGTGTAAACGGCCAGTGCAGAATCACTCATTCTCGTCTTCTCCTTTTCCGTTAGACAGTTCTTCGTCCATTTCAGGCGACAGAATCATTTCATCCTTCATTGGTTTCACTCTCCTTTTCGTTGGTGTCGTTTTCTTCACCGGTGGTATTTTCAGCGCCGTCAACCTCCGGCACATCCGGCGTCTCCGTAACCTCGTCTGCGTTCTCTCTCGCATCCACCGCATCATAATACGCCTGCGCAAGCGTCTCCACCTCGGCAATGTCCGCCTCATCCAGCAGGCCTTTGTCGTAGTGCGTGTACGCCTTGTCCAGCCAGAACGCAACGTCACGTCCTGCTGCAATCTCTCGCTTGATGCTGCGCAGCGTTAAGTCGTGCCGCGCTTTACTTTTAATCGCCATGGTAACTACTCCTTTCATGTTTGAGATGCTACCGCATCTTCCAAATCGGTAATCCGCTTAATGGGGTCTGCGCGTCCCGTCACAGTCGCGCTGTCAGCGTCTGTCAGCACGGTATTAACTCCTGCAAGCGCTGGCAACGGCTGTGCGCCTGTCGCGGTGAAGGGCGTTGGAGTTGCCAGCTTGTAAGCAATTTGTACGGGTGTGCCAGCGGCGTACTGGGCGGCGAGATAGGCTTTCCAGTTTTCGAGCGGGTAGACTTTTTCGGACGCTTTTACATTAAAAATCAGTATTTTTTGTGCTTGCCTGAAATCTACCACATTCCCACTAGTGATTGGGCCTGTATCTCCTGTTTTCCCAACAGAAGATATTCCAACTACTGCCTGTGAAACGTATTTTTCCGCAGCAGGAGCATGAATATTGTATACTGAATATCTAATATAGCCATTTGCATTTGGTAGATCAGTGTCACCATAATGCCATATTTCAGTTCCATTAACTGCAATTAAATGGTATTTGTCACTACCATCACCACTCACCGCGTCCACCTCACCGCCATACACGGTTTCGGGCAGGGTCAGGGTGTTGGTTTGCCCGATGTATGGTGTGTAGGTGGTGGGGGCGGTGGTGCCGGAAACAATGTACGGATATACTGTCTTGTCAATTGTTGTGCCGCTAGTTACAAGCAAGTAAAAATATTTACATACGTCCCCAGCCAAAATCTCAAAAACACCATTGGATACTATCCAATAGTCTCTCGCATTTCTCTGCACCACTACACTAGCGGAAACTCCTGCACCAGAATTCAGCCCGCAGTATTTTCCAGGCGGCAGATGCCAAATTGGAAACGTTGGGCCATCCGCATTAGCCGTTGCGGTGCCAGACATATGAATACCGCCATCAGGAATATACTCATAAGTGATGCCGTTTTTTGTGACTTTATTAAATGGCTTTATATTCAGCAGATTCTCCCCGCACCGTTCGACTTTCACGCTGTCACGTCCCTTGATGGGACGAATGTTTTCGTAAGGTGCATAGGCTGTTGCAGTCGCGCTCTTTTCGAGCTGCACGTTATCCGCGTCTGTCTCTTTGTAGCAACTCGCCCGCAAATATGCCGCATTAGCCGGAGCCTTCAATGTAAATGCGCGCTGATATGTGTTGGCCACTCTCGTAAGCATTGTATCCGATGCATCAAAGTACGCAAGCACACCGATGTTTCCAGGCGCAGGGGCAAAAGAAGTCGCACATGAAAGTGTGTAATCATCACCTTCAGAGCATGGGATTTTTCCAGTCGTCTTTGCACCGGAATATCCAGAAGAAAACCCCTGTTGTGATACAAAAGTGTTTTGAATCAGGTCACCCCAGAGGTTCTTCCCGCCACCTGCCGGATACGGCGTTCCCGTGCCCTCCTGCATGGGTTCCCAGCTGGCCTTTACCCCCAGCGGGTATCCCGCCACAGGGTAGCACACAACAGGGTTGCCGCTCTCTTCCAACGGTGGGCAAAGCATGTCCACGATGTGCTTACTGCTCCACGCATTTGCCCCAACAGCAGTATCATCAATTTCGGCCTTATTCTCTTTCAGCTCGGCCACCGCCGCCGTGTTAGCCGCCACGTTCTCCACGCTCTCGGCCAGCGTGTCCGCGCTCTGCTTTGCGTTTTCCTCGGATTTCGCCGCAGCCTCGGCACTTCCCGCCGCCGCATCCCGGGCATCCTCCGCGCCCTTCTGGGCGGCCTTGGCATCGTCCCGGGCCTTCTCGGCAGCCGCCTGGGCATCTTGCGCACTCTTGGCCGCCGTCTGCGCAGCAGTCTGTGCCTTTACCGCATCGTCCCTGGCAGCAGCCGCAGCAGCCTGTGCCTCCTGCGCAGCCTGTGCGGCAATCTCCGCCGCCGCCTTACTGGCCGCGGCGTCGCTGGCGCTCTGGCCCGCATAGTTAGCGGCAGCAGCCGCATTCTCCGCCGCCTGCTGTGCAGCTGTAGCATTCTCTCCGGCCAGGTTGGCCGCAGCATTTGCCGTCGCCTTGGATTCCTCCGCCGCCAGTGCGGCCCGGGCAGCCTCCGCCGCCAGCGTGTCCGCTTCGCTCTTACTGGCCGCCGCGGCAGCAGCCGCATTCTCCGCCGCCTGCTGCGCGGCAATCGCTTCATCCCGGGCCAACTCTGCTGCTTCTTGGGCAGCCCGCGCGGCCTCTGCATACGGCCCGGCCTTGGCAGCATCCGCCGCAGCATTCTCCGCCGCCTGCTGTGCCTTTTCGGCATCGGCCCGGGCCTTGTCCGCGTTGGATTTAGCAGCCGCCGCATCCTCCGCTGCTGCCTCTGCGTCCGCCTTGGCCTGCAAGGCAGCTTCCAGCACCTGCGCCGCCAGCTCGGGCGTCGGCTCTGCATCCGCGCCGCCGTATACGCCCGCTTGCTCAAGGATAAGATACTCCACGTTACAACTCGCCCGCTGCACGCCGGGGGCCAGCCCGGCCAGCACAAGCACGCCATCCTTGGCCTCCTTCGTCACCTCGGGCGGCACGTCCATGGCATCCCCATCCAGCAGGGCCACGCGCAGCGGCTCTTCCCGCCCGGGGATGTGCCACGTTGCGGTGAGATTCAGCCCGTCCCACCCGGCCCCGCGCTCGATTTTTATAGATTCTATGCCATAGCTGGAATTAGTCCCAAGCACCAGCTTTCGCGGTGTAGGGGTGTAGTTGTCCAGACTCAAAGTATGTACCATGCCATACCTCCTTAACAGTACAACATTTTCTCGGCGTTGATTACGATTGGTTCTCTGCCATGCTTTAGTCCTCATCTCATACGGTAACAATAAACTCCGGCGCCTAATGTATAAACAACACCTGGATCATGATTCGTTTTGTGGAAAATGTCATATAGGTAGGTTAGTGGTGTTATCTGTGCCGTGCCGTTTCCGGCATAGTCTCCAATATTCAGCATATTGGCATTGCAGACATTTGTAACTGCATGGGCATTTCCAGCGCCGCTATAATGCGCCAGAAATCCGGGCTCCGGTATGCCTTGTGCAACCACTGTTGCCGCGTACTCCGGAATAGGGTTTCCATAGCCGTTCTGATACTGTATGACCAGATATAAATATTTGTCTTTTGTCCATGTTGCCGCCTTTACGCGGCCTTCGCCGTTGTGGTATCCTGCGGGGACTGCGTAAGAACTTCCCGGGTTTATGGTTGTGTCCACTGCGCCCCGGTTCGGCATAGTCCCTTCTTTAAGCGTCTTATCCGCAGCATAAAATCTTTTGCCTGCCAGCACATTGCCCTCGGTGGCGGTGGCCTGTGCCAGCTTCGCATTGGATAATCCACCGCCGCCGTTAAAATCCAGTCGGCTCCCGTCAAAGGTAAACAGCACCCACCGCCCGGCAACAACGCAGTCCCCGTCCGCCGCATCCGCGCCGCAATACGCAGGCACGGCCACACCGTTGACTGTCCACGTGTCGCCCGCACTCCATGCAGCGGGGACTTTAAAACGCCCCACCGCGCCCTCGCCGACCAGCGCGTAAACGCTGCCGCTCTTGCTACACTCATATTCCTGCACGCAGACATTTAACCCGCCACCAGACGGGTCATACTGCGCCTTTGTCATCATTGCTGTGCCACCGTGCAGTTGCGACAGCTCAGTCTTTACCTTTTCAAGCAATGCGGAAAACTGCGCCTGAATGGTGGTAGTGTCAACGCTAACCCAGTCCGTAACAAGCCCACACACATCGGGGTCAAGCCGTTCGTCCGTGATGCTATCCGCAGAAATGCTGCTTACAGCTGCTGCGACGTAAATACGCGCAAGAGAAATTTGCCGTTTTAAAGTGTTGTTTGTAAGTTCCGTGGCGGTAGGTGCATTATTCGGCGTTCCTTTTAGCACTTCAATACGCGGCTTTTCCGCATAATCCACCGTGTCCCAGCTAACAACAATCCTGTCAATACGTGGCAAAATGGCATCTGGCAACGGGATTGTAAGCTGCAACTCGCTTCCAGTCTGTTCTTTTGTATCATTCCAAAAAACTGTGCCGTCCGCTTTGTCGTTCGCCAGCCAGCCCACGCCATCTGAAACGCTTACCGTCATATCACCGTTTGCGGTAACACTTAAATTGCCATCTGCGCCAAAAACGCCGCTGGAACGCCCATGCAGCCATTTCATAACATTTTCGGCTCCGATGTATTCATCCACGTTATTCGGAAAATTTTTGATTTCTGCCACTTTATCACCTCAAAACTGTTAAAATCGGGTCGCCAATAACCAGCTTGACGCTTGATCCGTTTGCATCCTGTGAATACTTTGCCGCCGTGATTCTGGCCTTGTACTTGACACCCAGCCGCAATGAAACGCACCAGACCAAATCGCCGACATTATATGCCGTGCCAAGCTCGTCACCGTCAGCGTCAATCGAAAATCCGTTTCGGTTCAAATGGCTGCCTAGCTGCAACGCCGCATACTGCTTAACGCGCGTCTGAAACGCAGAATTTGTCTCTCCATCCTGCTGGCTATCTCCGCTGAAGCTCGCCCACAGTTCGCGCCGTTCCGCATCGCTGGCCGTTCCAGCCTGCACCACAAATTTTGTACCGTCTTTGTACTGCGCTTCACAGTAGCACACATTTTTGTATTCAGAAATATCCTTGTCAACTACCAGCCCGGGCGCTGTTCCGCGTTCCTGCACAAACAGCACGGCGTCTAATCCCTTTGTGCGGTCAACACCCTTATACAATTCAAACGTTTCCGTCTTGGCTCTGTAGTCCAAAACCATCCGGTTCCCAATCCCGGCATCTGTCAAAATCGGTTGTATGCAGTTTAACAGTTCATCCCCGTACACCTCTGTTGCCGTCACGGTTTCTGTCAAGCCTTTTTTCTCTGCCAGCAGTACCGGCAGACCGCGCAGGTTGGCAGTAATAACCCTGTATACATCCGTTTCCACGTTGGCAATACTGGAAGTTGCCGCAATAACACGCCGGTTTAGCTTATTGTTCAGACTGTACCCGTTCAACGTGATTTCGCTATTATCACAATCGAACTGTATTTCTTCCACCGTATACGCAAGTCTTCGCTCTACAATGTACAAAACAGCATCCAGCTCCACTATCCCGATGTTGTAATCATCCATCGGCAAAACTACCGTAAATTTTCCCACATCGTTATAGTAGTCGCTGAACTCGCTGCTGATAGCGTGCGTGATTTCGTGTCGGTTACTAAGGTCATGGGAGAACAGCTCTAATCTCATATTACCGTTACACCCGCACTTTCTTCCGCAAACGAAACGCTCATTTCAACGTTTTCAAGCCCACTGTCCGCAGTAGGTTTCCACGCATTATCGCCCGTATGAATTCTGTACAGTGTACTTTCAAGCGTCAGCGCACCTCGACAGTCACCGTCCTTAGAGCTTGTGACCGTTGTCTTTCCGTGCGATGTCTTGATAACAACACGCTCATCTTCCACAAGCGTTTTTTCCAGCCGCAGCACTTCACCTGTCAGCATGTTTTCAATGCCTACGTTTGCTGCCGTCTCGCCGACGCAATTGATTTCCAGCCTAAAAGGCACATCAAATTGCCCAAAATTCTGCAAAACAATGTATTTTAGCACAATGACTTTGCCAAAATAATACGTTTTGCTAATATTCCATGGGAATTTAAAACCTTTTTGCACGCCGCGCAGCTGCATTGCCTTTCGTTCGCCGCTTTCCCAATACGGGTAGGGGGCAAGCAGGCCAAGTTGAAACGGCGCACCGCGTTTTGATGCACCAATGGTAGGCGATGCCGTTACAATAACGTCTATGTGCCAGTCTCCGGCATATAACACCCCGGTCAGGTCGGGCCGTACAACGGTCATAAGCGCGTCTTTCAGCGCTTGCGCATTGTCGCCGATAACTTTTCCGTTGATGGTAATAGGCCGCGTCTGAATGGCCTTAGATTGTACAGTAGCGCCTACTTGACCGATACCCTGCGCCGTATTGGCAGTGACCGAAATTGTATCAATGCCATCCGGCTTGCTGATAAGATAACCATGCGCGTAGTCAAACACGATAGACTGCCCCAGCGAGTTGACGTATTTGAAAGTCTTGCTCAAAAAACTCATATCGCCCACCTCGCCCGCTGGAAATACGCCGCTGTACTTGCCGCCAGTTCAACCGGCGTCTGCTTTGCCGCGTAAATATTTTGCGTCAGGGTAAAACTGTTGCCGCTGCCCTTACCGCGTCTGTAACTGTCCGCTTCATCGGCAGTCAGAACCATCTCGCCGCGATGCAGATTAGCAACATAGTTGTTATAGGGGACATAATCCATGCCGCCTGCGTGGCTACCGTCAGACCCCGTGTTGTTTTTCACATCACTTGCATTGATGACAAAAATACTCTTGATGCCATCCCACAAGCCCTGCACGAAGCTGACAAGACCGCCCCAAACAGCCGCAATGCCACCCTTGATGCCCTCTACAACGTTTTGGCCGACAGTAGAGAAAAAGCCAAACACACCTTCAAAGATGCCCTGAATCGACTCCCACGCGCCCTGAAAGTCACCGGACAACACAGCGTCAATCGTAGAAAACACGCCGGTAATCAAATCAAATACAGTCTGGAAAAAGCTTACCGCAACATTCCAGATGCTTTGAATGATAATCCACGCGCCCTGAAAGAATCCGCTGATAATCGGTGCAAACGGCGTAAAGATGACCACAATTGACTGGAAGATAGCCTGAAAGAATGCGCTTGCCCATGCCCATACAGTCTGTACAAGGCTCCATGCAGCGCTGAACGCTTCACCGATGCTCTGTATGACTGGGGTCAAATCTGTAATGACCTGCGTAACGACCTGCCCAATAACCTGCATAGCTGCTTCAACATAAGGCTGCACAAATGCCACGACTTCCTGAATCTTGGCAGAAATCGCATCCCACGCAGCATTAACGCCGTTTCTAAAATCTTCGTTCTTTGCATACAGCACAGCCAAAATGCCAACCAGTGCGCCAATTGCAACCACAACCAGTGTAATTGGGTTTGCTGCCAAAACCGCATTAAAAGCGGCTTGCGCTTTTGCCGCTGCCGCCTGTGCCAACGTCATAAGGGAAATCTTCCCTGTAAGCAATCCGGCAAGAACTTCGGATGCCTTTAATGTGCCATTGAGCGCACCCTGTGCAATTTCCGTGTCAGAAAGTCCCATGCTGAACAAAGAAACAGCAACCTTGGCTTCGTCAAAAGCCGTTACCATCTTTTGAATTTTCGTCCCGATTTGCCAGCCTTTTACAGCTGCACCAACCGTCACAAGCGCGGGGGCAATTTCTTCAATTACAGGCACGACTTCTTCAACTGCTGTTTTAACATTGTCAAAAATGTCAAGCAGGAACGAAAAGTCAGAGTTTTCAATCGCGCTTGTCAGCCCGGAAATAATTGCATCGCCAAAAAAAGAAAACACATCAGCAACAATGGGCTGCAATTCGCTTGCTACGCTGCTTAACCCACCGAAAAGTGCCTGCAAGCCCTCTTCAATAGTCGGTTCAAGCTCCATAATCACGCCGCTCACATAAGGCGCAAGCTGTGTGATTAGTTCGCTCAAACCATCAATCAGAGTAGGCACAATTTCTCTGATGCGCGGTATAATGTTGTCTCCGGCAGTAATAACGCTGTCAACAAGGTTGTCCACCAAGGTTTGAAAGTCTTGCTCCGGGTCTGCAATACCCGTCAGCAGATTTTCCCAAGCGCTCTTCATCGACGCTGTACTGCCTTGAATTGTAGTTGCAGCTTCCTTGCTGGTCGTTCCCATAATGCCCATGTTGGCCTGCACGACATGAATCGCTTGTACAATGTTCGCATAGGACATACTGTTTGAATCGACCGTAACACCAAGCTCTTTCTGCGTGTCCGTCATGGCAGCAGCTTCTTTGATAAGCCGCTTCATTTCAGCTTGCGTGCCGCCGTACCCGATCTTAAGATTGTCGAGCATAGTATAGTTTTGCTTCGCAAATCCGTTATATGCATCCTGTATGGACTGCATATTGGTGCCCATCTTGTTCGCGTTATCGGACATATCCGAAATTGCAGTATTTGCCATTTCAGCGGCTTTTCCTGTGTCACCGCCCAAACTTGAAACCAGAGCAGCCGCAAACGATGTGGATGTTTCCATGTAATCATTTGCTGAAAGACCTACATTCTTGTATGCGTCTTTTGCGTAGCTCTCTATGATTCCCGCGCTATCTTTGTACAGCGTTTCCACGCCGCCTACAAGCTGCTCGTAGTCCGCATAGCTGTCCAACGATGCCTTGCCGATTGACACGGCCATGTTTGCAGCGGTTTTACCGATTTCCGTAATGCCGTTGGCTACGGTCCGCAAACCGTCCGAAACAACATTGCCAAGCAGCGTACCGCTAAACACGTCCATCAAAGACGATGCGCCGCCTTTTGCCTTCTCAACGCCTTTTTCATAGTCGTCTGTGTTCAGACTTAATTTTGCATATAAGTTAAAAACGTCCAATCTATCACTCCCTTCTTGAATTTCTGCTTTATCTGCTGTATTCTAAGCAATAGGAGGTGTTTTTTATGACAAAAGCAAAAAATGCAGTAATCGCCGGTGATTTTATGGGCAAAAAGGTGTCTGTTTCATTTGGCAAAGTCTCTATGGACGTTGGTGGTCTATCAGCACTTGAACTAAACAGCCGTACTGTTGCCGGTTACTCTGTGGTAGATGAAACTCACAAAACATCTATGGCTTCCGGCGTTATGCGCGGCATGGTCGGCGGTGCTTTGTTTGGTGGTGCTGGCATGGTTGCCGGTGCAATGACTGCCAAGCAAAAGGGCGTTTATCAGGTTGTTATACAGCTTATAGATGACCCGCAATGGCGTTACAGCGGCAAGCGCTTCCTGTTGGAAGTTGACGAGCCAACCTATAAAGCCATTATCAAAAATTGTTTCTAAGTTTAGCCGCCCTCTGTTTGGGCGGCTTTTTTCTTTGCTTCTTTCAATCCATGCCGCGCCGCAAAGTCTTTAAAATCCGCCTGCACCTGTTCCGGTGTCCGCGTATCCACTTTTGGCGGGTGGATAATATCAATATATCTCGCTGGCCTGTCCTTTACGCCTGTCACAGCTACCACAAGGCTCCACGCACTGTCTGTCATGTATACCTTGTACATCTGTTCTTCAAAATCAGCTTTTAAAGCGTAAGGAAGCGCCGACACAAGCGCCTTTGCGCTCAGTTTCGGCATTTTCAGCAGTACAGGGATTACTTGTTCTGCCCGCCACCGAGATACGATTTGAAAAAATCAACAAACCCCTTATCGTTCAACAGGTCGGCAACCTGCTTGCAGGTGATAAGGAAATTCTGCTTGCCGATTTCTTCCACCGTCAGGCCGTTGAACGGTGCGAGAATTTCGTACACGTCCTCGCGGTGCTGTTTCAACGCAATGTTCAGCAGCTTAACAATTTTCGCAAGGCCAAAACGCTGCATTGCAATACGGGTCGTTTCGCCCTTCGGCATCGCTTTCTGCATCTCTTTCACAAGCGCTTCATCATCGATCAGGTTTGTGATGGGCTGCGCGATTTGCAAAACGACTTCCAGCGCTTCGTCAGTGCTAAGTTCAGAAAAAATCCGCATTATGCTTCATCCTCTCCGGCCTTGATATACACCTCGCACGGCACAGTGTCCTGCGCTGTAATGGAGTAGTGCGCCGTGTATTCAAAGCTCATCTGGCCTTTTTCCTTGTCGCCCGTCTTCAAGCTGAAACCGCCGGTAGACAGCGTATTCATCATGTGAATGGCGCAGAAACCGCCGTTCGTAGTGCCGTGCTTGTCAGAGTAATCGCACAGCAGCCACAAATCGGTAAAGTCGCTGTCTTTCAAATCATTGCGCGGCGTGATTTTGGAAACCTTGGAAGTAGTCGTAACATCCGCAGCGCCAAGCATGCTTTTGGCATTTTCTGCCGATGCCGAAACATAAGTGCCACTGCACTTGACTTCCCAGGATTCAATCTGCTTCAGCTCTTTCATGTTCTTGGGACAGTTGTCGATGTCCTCGCCGAAGTCGGTAAAGCTTGGCACAGCCGTAAAGTTGATGCCGCCAGTCGTGGCGCCCAGCAGCGCACTTTCTTCCGGCGCAGTACCGGCAGCCGGGTCAAACGTAGTTGCAAGATAGCCCGCGTTCAAGACCAGTTCTTTAAACGCAGATTCAGGAATACGAGTAAATTTCATGCTTTCACCTCAATTTAGGCATAAAAATTCGGCGATCACGTTGATGTACCGCCGTTTTAAGTTTTTGTCTGTGTCATCTGCCAGCGATTGGCTAAACGGTGAGCCGGGTTTGAGCCAGATAATTCCATCATCGCACGGCAAAGTCGGGTCGCCTTTTGTAAGAGCCGTCAAAAGCTCTTGCGCCTTTGAGTTTGGCACAGCTTCGGATGTGGTGTGAAACCACATATTTACTGTGATTGATACAGAATTTGCCCAAGTATCCATCACGGCATCATAGGTCAGGTATGGGAGTACAGCGTCATCCGGCACGGCGTTGCTTGCGTAAGCGGTCATAAATTGCCCGAAAAACTGCTGTAATGCAGCGCCCTTTGTCATGTAGGCAATCCCTCCCGCAATCGTTCAGCCGTAAAGCTCTTTAGGCCGTTCAGCATCGGGGAAGCGCTTGCCGGGGCTTGCTTTTCTTCCGGGCGGCTCGTGACCCGGAAATATGCCCCGGTCGTCACGTCCTTGTACACGCTGCCGTACTCGATAGGCACATCTTCCCGCACAATGCCGGTATACACGCTGGTCACGCCCTGCGCTTCGGCCTGCCGTGCTTCAAGGCTGCTGTCCAGTGCAACATAATTCGCAAACTCTGCGCCCTCGCTCCACTCGGTAGCATAGCCGCCTTCACCGTCAGGCTTTGTCCGCTTGTCCATAATGATGCAGCTATGCGAAAAATCATCTAAAATGCTCATAGCTTTCTCCATTTGTTCAGCCGAGAAGCAAACACGCCCTGCCAGCCCGTCACAGAGCCGCCAGAATTGCCGTTTGCGCTCGATTTGGTGTAACTGTACCCGGAAAAGCTCTCACTCTGGAATGGGCTGTTTGCGGCGTTCTCGTACTGCGTGCGCCACGCCTTGATTTCTTCTTCAAGGTGCAGAAATTCGGCAGGCACGGCCATGGCCCAGACAGCGCCATCAAACGTTTCATCTCTTAGCGAGCAGTTACCGTATTGATACACACCATCGTTCAGAACGCTGCCCATAATGCGGAAATACTGTCCGGCACGCAAAAAAGGGAGCGCAATGCTCCCGCCCTTGATGCTGAACTCGCCCAGATGGACGCCATTCTGTGTGACAAACCAGTTCCGGCACTCCCTCATCAATTCTTCAAGCATTGCACTCCCTCTTTTTTACTGTGCTGCCTTAACAGTTTTTGCGCTCCGGGTTTCTGCGGGCGTAATGGTGGCAACGGCGATACCGTCCAGGTACTCTGCCCACAGCTTCATGCCCATAAGAGCGTACATATCGCCAGTTGCGCGGCTGTAGTCGCCGTCAACATGAACACCAATCAGGTTTGTTTCGCCCTCGACGGTATAGTTCAGGCCCAGCTTGGCGAAATCGCTGTCGGCGGGGTCGATGTAGTACAGGTCGATGTTCTCAACAGGGACGGCAATGACCTTGTTGCGGGCGATGTACTTTGCGGGCAGCAGGAACAGGGTAGAGTAGCCCATGAAATTCTGAACATAGGTCAGGCCGAAAGCGGTCTGCGTGGTGATTTCCTTGTCACCCAGATAGCCGTAGAAGTCCAGAATGTTGGCAAAGCCGACAACCTCGGTAACATCACGATCCATGCTGGCGAACTTGTCCAGCACGTTGCCCTTTGCCAGAGCAAGGCCCTGCTGCCAAGTGGTAGCAGCTACAGCCAGAGAGCCAGTGTTCAGGAAGGTGTAGAAGTTGCCCAGAACATTGTTCTGCAAGGCGACAAGGAACGCCTCGTCGGTCTTTTCAACGGCAACATCTGCGCCGTATTTGGCGACTGCCTCAACGGATACGCTCTTAGCATACTTGGCAATCCCAATGTCGCCGTAGATTTTGGGCTTGACCTTCATTTTGGTCAGCGGAATCTCATCGCCTTCGGCAACGGACGTACCGCCAGCCAGAGTGCCGTCAACAGCGGCCTCATAGGAGACAAGCTTTGTGCCGGGGGCCTTGCGGATGGGGCGCATAATGCCCATGATGGTGCGCAGCGCGTCCCAGTTCTTGCCAAAGCGAGTGACAAAGTCAACCTCCCGGGCATTGACAGTAATCTGGGCGGCGGTAGTCAGGTTAGTTTTTGCAGCCATATTTTGGCTCCTTTCTGTTAATCGTCAGATTCGTTTTGCATGAGGTTCACAAGCGCCGCCTGACGCTCTGCGGTGGACAGTACATAGCGGCCCTTGTCGTCCGTCTTGTAGATGTCCTCCCGCGTCAGGGCCTTGCCGCCATTGTTGGCAGGGGGAGTAGACGTGTCTGCGCCTTTGGTGCTGCTCTTGGTGATGTACTCGCCATAATCGGTCTTGAGGCTCTTTTCAAGCGCAGCAGCGTCTTTGATAGCGCCCTTGTCATCCAATTCCAGTTTGTCAAGCAGGCCGTCTCCCTTTGCAAGGCGTGCGACAGAGGAAATCCGTTTTTCAGAAATGCCGATTTTCAGCAGGACGTCGGACAGTGCCTTTTCTTTGGCAGCCGTTGTTTTTTCAGCGTCTACGTTGGCCTTGTAGTCCCCGAAAGCCTTGTGCTCTGCTTCATACTTAGCCTTGTAGCCGCCGTCGCCCTGCACTTTCAGGTCGTCCAACTCCTTCTGAACGCCCGGCAGCTTTTCTGCATCGGCTTTATACCGCGTGACGTCGTCCTTCAGCGGGTCAACAACGCCCAGATGGAGCGCCACCAGCTGATTTTCGATTTCGTCAGTGCAGCTTTCGCCAATGATCTTACGAATTTCAGCGCGTGTAAATTTTGCCATGGGGGTTCTCTCCTTTTCTTCGGTGGCGGTTCTTCGCCATTTGAGTTTTATTTATTCAAAACAGCAGTGCTTCGCTGTTTTTGCGTATAAAAATAGCAACCGCCGAGAAAGTCTCGGTAGTTGCTAGGTAAACTTGTCTTTTACGGTTTCACTTCAACGCTGGGCAGAACATTTGTGTGGAAATACAGCTTGTAATGGTACGGGTCTGTGTGTGTTCCTGTAATGTCCTCGACAACATACATTGTGTAGTCATTTAGGTAAATGTAATTTTTCCTGTAAGTATCGGGGCCAACCTTTACAGTGCAGACAAGCTCGTTGCTGGAATTGTTGGAGATAGACATATACCCCTCGGCTTCCATAATGACCTTGTCTGTTCTGGCGTTGTATACTGTGATTTTTCGTTCGCTCTCAAAGTAATCGGCCTGTTTAGAAATATTGGAGTTTGCTCTAGCGGCTTCGGAACAGCCACACAAAAGCAAAACTGAGGCCATAACTGCGATTGCGATATAAATAATCTTTTTCATGTGTTTTCCTCCCAATAAAAAAAGCCGAGAGGCTTATTTGCCTTTCAGCTCTGCTTCGATGATTCTTTTGTACTGTTCGCCGTGCTCGGCAACGGCAGGCTTGATAAAAGGCTTTGCACGTTGGCCGTGGGTCAGATGCCAATCGCCGTTTTCGTCTTGATACGTCCACGGTGTTTGTCTGCCGCCCGGGTAATATATGCCCGTGCCGCACTCCACATAAACTGCATACTCGCTGTTTGTGCCCACGTAGGCGGCCCGTTCGCCGTTGTCTGATACTGTATGTGTAATGCTGTTGCGCAGATTGCCAGTGTCGACAGGGCATAGCTTTTTAGCGTGCCCTTCAGCAACAAGCCCGCACTTTTCGAGCGCTCTTCCAACAGCAGCATCAAGCGCTTCTAGCACCTCAGCGCTGTGGTCTTCAAGTGTGATTTTCATTTTACCTTTTCAATCTCGTTTCCCTTGCAATCAATAATTTGATTGTTTTTGTCGAGTTCGATAAGATAATGCAAGCAGTCCGTGTCCCGTATATCTACAACCACACCAATTTTTCCAGATGCAGTTATTTTTACTTTATCAAATTCTCGTATCACTCGTCTGCATCCTTTCTATAGGCTGTCGTAATTCTCGGTTTTCCGTTGCCGGGTTCTTTTATCCAGCAAGTCAAGAATTGCTTTTTCTCCGTTATCCCCAACTTCATGGGAATCGAATACTTTTTGCTCCCATCTTCCAGCTCTATTACATTTTGAACTTTGCTCTCATCGTATTGCTTTGCAATATCGTATCGTAGCTGTATCGGGTTTTCCTTTGCATATCCAACGTCGAAAAATTCTTTCGCATGTTTTGCGCCGGGCTTCAAAAGATATTCTTTGAATTTTCTTTCCGTCGTTTCACATTGCGCTTTTTCTACAAACATTGTTTGCCTTTTTAAGGTCTTTAACGCGTGCCAAATTTCAATATCATTATACTTTAAATCTTGGAACTTGTAAACTGAATCTGGTATTTTATCTCCTAAAACTTTGCGGTATTCCGCAAATTGTCTTTTGTCGGATGAAAAATTACGCCCTTTCTTCATATATGTTTCCCACGCATATCTGTTTTCTGCTTCTTTCCAGCTACTCCATTGCGTGTGATTCATATATGGGACAAGTACGCTTCTCCCTGTTTCTGGGTCTATCGCTCTCCGCAACTCATGCCGCGATTTTGGTACATCTGGCAAATCCGCTTTATTATCCCTGTAGTTTTCTTTGTAGCCGCTGTAATGGCCGCACCCAATACAACAAGCCAAAAAACTGAAGAGCCTGCGCCAACAGCAACGCCAGAAGCAACCGCTACCCCAGAGCCTACGCCGGAAATCACCGCAACGCCAGAGCCTACCGAAGAGCCATTACAGGAAAGCAGCGATAGCACCGATAACAGCGACATGAAGTTTTTTGCCGCAATTGTTGAGTATGCTGCTTCTCAGTCTTACGCAGAGGATAAATACAAAGTTGAATATGATGATAGCGGCATAACCCTTTCTGTGTGGGGTGACAACCTTGCAATGGGGGCAGCGCTTGCGTCCTCTGGTGATGAAAACGCAAAGCAAGAATGGGAATCCAACGTTGTTGACCCCTTTGTTGAATTAAACAAACAGCTTGTAGAACAGGCAAAACAAAATGGGTTAGACGATGCCGTTATTATGACCAATGTTCTTAATGATGCAAATTTGGACAACACATTACTTAGTGTTCTTAACGGAGCCGTTATTTATGACTGTGTAAGCGATTCGTAAACCGCTGATTGTATTTTACACAACTTGCAGTTGTATTTCAGCAGTTTCACAAAAATACTTGTTTGTCAAGTCTTTATAATCCGCTTTTTCGGTCTTCTGCGCCCGTGTCTTGGTGGAGCATCCAAATCAGGCAGTTTCTTCATGGTCTGCTTCCCTCCTTGCACGGTCTTGCAGCACAGCACGGTACAGGGCTTCAATGGTTGCCGCATTACGGTTTTGGTAATTCTTTAAACGTTCCACGTTATTCATTGTTGATTCCTCCTGTGTTTTCTGACTACAGTAAGAATCTTAACATGTTTTTTATACCATAGCTTCCATTTATTCCCATGACATTTTTTGAAGAAATATTTCTTTATATTTTCTTGATTGCTACGGTAGAAAAATTTTACCGCATTTGAAGTGCAAAACATGTAAAAATTTGAGGGTGATGAAATGGAAAGTAGAGCTGATTTCCGAGAACGTGAAGGACTTATTCTTTCGCAGTGCCGGTTGGAATCCGGGCTTTCGCAAGAATATGTAGCCAGGCAGATGGATGTGAACATCCGCACGGTGCGCAACTGGGAAGATGGGCTTTCCCCTATTCGAAACGATGATTTGTTGATGTGGTTCACCGTCTGCAAACAATCCCCCTGGCGCTGGCTGCAGCGCATCTGGATGCCGTCTGCATTCAGCGATACCGATACTCCAAACTGGACGGACGAGCAGGTAGACAAGGCCGTAATACAGAACTACCGGATAGATACCGTAACTGGGGATGACCCCTGCCCGGAAAGCATCAAGCCGGACTTTGACCGCCTGCAAATATGCCTGCAAGCCGGAGAAGCTGCCGTTCTGGCAGGCAACGGCGAATATAACGCAAGAGAAAAATAAAAAATCCCCTGCCGGTGGTGCCACACCAGCAAGGGATAAAGGGCCGTCAACACAAAAAGTTGACGGCATTATTATAACACACAAAAAAAGGAGCCGCAATATGAAAAGGACAAATACCGCAAAATGGATTGAAAGCGCCGGGCGTTGGCAAATCAATGTGCAGAAGAACGGAGTGCGCAAGACATTTACCAGTGCGAAGCCGGGTCGCACTGGCCAGAGGGAAGCAAACAAAAAGGCAGATGACTGGCTGGAAAAAGGCTTGCAGACGCGCGGGAAGACTGTGGAGAGCGCGTATGCAGAGTATTTGGAAAGGGCCTCTAAAATATCAGGGCAGAGCAACTACAGACCAAAAGAAAGCCGATGGCGCATCTGGATTCAGCCGGAAATAGGCCACAGACGGCTTGAATCGCTCACACAGCAGCAAGTGCAGGCTGTGTTGGACAACGCCAAAGCAGCAGGCAAGAGCCGCAAGACGCTGCAGAACCTTTACGGAGATATAACTTCTTTTTTCCGCTTCGCCAGAAATTCCGGGTACACAACATTCACGCCAGACGCGCTGCACATACCAGAGGGGACGCCAAAGCCCAGAAAGAAAATATTGCAGCCGGAGGATTTGGCAATACTCATGACAAGCGACAAGACCATGTTTCGGGGCAAGGAGATAGTAGACCCCTATGTAAACGCATATCGCTTTGCAGTTCTTACGGGCCTGCGTCCCGGCGAGCTTCTGGGCCTGCAATGGAAAGATGTGAAAAATGGCTGCATCTATCTGAAACGCGCAATCAATGTTTACGGAGAACACACGACTGGGAAGAACGACAATGCGATTCGCGCTATTGAACTGTCAGACATGGCAAAGAGCGTGCTGGAAGCACAGCGTGAAGCCACCAATAAAGAAAAAAGCGTGTTTGGCGTAACCGACGAGCATCTGCTTTATAAATGGTGGCGCAAGTATTGTGCTCACAATAATATACAGTATGTCTCCCTGTACGAACTGCGGCACACATTTGTGTCAATCGCCAATGTGCTTCCAGAGGGGCAAGTCAAGGCTCTTGTCGGCCACAGCCGCAACATGGACACATTCGGCGTGTACGGCCACTCCGTAAACGGGCAGGCAGAAAAGATTGCATCTGCGCTGGATGAAGCTTTCAGAAGCGCTTTAGAAAGTACACACTAAAAGTACACACTTTTTGTTTTCAGACGGTAGCAAAAGTCGAAATGCAGTATGCTAAGTAGCATTATATAAAGTATAAAAGGCAGAAAATACCCACGGTTCGCAATGCGGTAGGGTTCGACTCCCATCAGCCGCTCCAATAAAAAATCCCTGTGTCACATTCAGACGCAGGGATTTTTTTATTGCAGAACGCAGCCGGGGCGAACAGCATTCGCCCGCTGGGCCGGTTTCCGATTACAGCTTCACCAATTCCGCCTTCAGGTTCTTCAGTTCCTTCTCCAGGCGTTCCTTGTCCTTGTTGTAGTCCTGGTAGGCCTGCAGGCGGGCTTCGACGTTGGGGTCCTCGGCGGAGAGATAGCCGCTGTTCATCGAGGCTGTGTAGCTGAACTTCTTCAGCGTGCCGTTGAAGTCGATGACCATGAACTGGCCCTCGGCGGGCCGGACCGTGCCTGCGCCGAACATTTTATGGTTGATTTTACAGCCGGTCAGGTCGGGCAGCGCAGCAGGGTTTGCCAGCAGCTCCTGCAGCTGCTGCTCACACTCGCCGATGCGGATGCAGAGCTCGGCGCGGTCCGCCTTCTCCTTCACAGCCTTTGCGCGCTCCCTGCTCGTCGAGCCGCGGGTGTAGCCCTTCGGGTAGAACTGCTCGGCGTAGGCCGTGTGCAGGATGTCGTACACAAGCAGGTGCAGCGCGTCGTCGATGCCGCCCAGCTCCTGCTCCGCGTAGGCCTTGTGCAGGGCGATGATCTCCGGGTAGTTCTCCAGCGCGTGCAGCAGGTCGTTGCACATCGTGTAGTAGCGCGGCAGGTCCAGCGCCGTACCGCCGCCAAAGTCTGCCTCATACCCAAAGTAATCCGCCCACGCCTTTGCCTCGCCGGCCTGATAGAAGTAGTTCGCGTGCGGCTCCCACAGGTTCAGGAAGAACACCGCGTTGGCCGTGTTCATCGTGTACTTGCTCATGCGCGGGAACACGCGGCGGAACCGCCCGTTGATCTGGTCAGCGAACAACTCGGCGCGGCCCCGGCGCTTGGAAATATCGCCGCCGTCCTCATTGTACAGCCAGCGGAAGCACTCGCGGACGAGTTCGACCTCGCTGTCGCGCAGCATCAGGTTCTGCAGACCGCCGATGGGCTGCAGGGCCGGGTTGTCCAGCGTCGGCCGGGCCTGCTGCATGGCATCGGCAAACATGGCCGGAAAGTCGCTGTCCTCGATGTCCCAGTTCACGCCAAAGCAGTCCACCGCGCGCCAGACCGTTCCCTCATCGGCTGCCGCGCGGGCTTTGCAGTGCTGAACGTATTGTGCAAGGATCCCATTCAAATTCTCAGTATTCAAACCAATTCCTCCTAAAAAAATCAGCCTTCCCATTATAAAAGACCCTGCGCGGAGCGTCAAGACCGCAAAACGACAAAAAGCCCCCTCTTTCGAGGGGGCAAAATCGTCAGAAAATTTACAGGCTCGAGTAGCCGAAGCTGTTGACAAGCGCATCAATTTTCTTGCCCTGCCTGCACCACGGGCAGCTGTGGGAGTCGTAGGTTTCGTAATCGGGAAGGTCGTGGGTGTCAAAGATGCTGGCCACGGGGTAGCCTGCGCACTCCTTGACCGACGCAAAGATCGACGCGATGCCGACGGGATCGCCGCCGTAGTAGCGGATGGCCTCGACAGCGCCCTGCACGGTGAAGCCGGTGGTAACGGACGCCGCCAGCACCAGTACATGCTTACCGGCGATCATCGGGGCGGTGTTTTCGCGGAAAAGCAGCTGGCTGCCGGTGGTATGCTCCGGCGTGACGACGTAGATCGTCTGGTGGGCATTCATATTCGTATAGCCGGCCTTTGTCAGCTCACTGGCCATGCAGGCGCCGATGACCTCGGTGCCGTCCAGGCAGAGGATCGTGTCCACAATGGTCGTCGACTTGTACTCTCGCACCAGCTCGGCGGCGGCAGCGCGTGCCTCCGACAGGCGGAACTTTGTCAGGGTGACATCAATGTAGTAGTTGATATGGCTGTGGCTGGTGGCATAGTGCCCCTTGCTGACGCGCAGCTGCAAATTCGATTTGCCGGTGGGCAGTTTTACAAGATTCATCGCCATGGTGGTCTCCCCCTTAATGCTTTAACTGTTTATGGTACTATTGTACAAATTTGTGTATCAAAATACAAGGAACGCATTGCCCAAAATCCGGCGCTGATTTTTGGGCAGTTTTTCTTCGAGATTGACCAAACGGCACTTTTGTGGTATAATAAATCAATAATTTATAGTGGGGAGGTTTGCGGATATGGGCTACAAATTGGCGGCAAGCAACGGCGACACGCTGGCTGTGCCGCAGCTGGTCCTGACCCATCTGACCCAGACCGACGGCGATACGATCCGGGCCGCACTCTACATTTTGCAGACCCACGACACCGACCCGCGCACGATGGCCCGCGCACTGGCACTGCCCAGCATCGAGGCTGCCAAGCGCACCCTGCAATACTGGGCCGGTGCCGGGCTTCTGGTCAGTGAGCGTGGGGCCGCCCCTGCCCCGGCGGCCGAGCCCGCACGGGTCGATCTGGCCAGCGTGGCCAACGACCCCTATGTTGCCGTTCTGTGCCAGGAGGCGCAAAGCATCTTCGGTAAAACGCTGAGCCGCAGCGAGATGCAGCGGCTTGTGGGGTTGTACTTAAACGACGGCTGGCAGCCCGATGTCATTCTGCTCTGCTGCGCCGAGGTCACCCGTCTGGGGCGGCGCACCATCGCCGCCGTGACCCACCTGCTGGCCCGCTGGCGGGAGGACGGCGTTGAGACCGGCGAGGACGCCGAGCGCTGGCTGCAGCGTGCCAAGCAGCGCGAGGCCTGGTGCCAGGATGCCGCCGCACAGTTTGGCATTGAGCCGCGTGCACTGACGAACTGGGAGCGCCGCACGATTGCCCGCTGGCACGAGGAAATGGGCATCGGGCGCGAGATGATCGACGAGGCATTGCTGCGTGCCAACGGTAAAAACACCGTGCGGTACGTGGACGGCATTCTGCGGGCCTGGCGTGCCCAGGGCATCACGACGATCGACGCCGCGCGCCGTCAGGGCCAGCTGGAGGGCAGCAACATCGTGATGACCGAGCGGCCCAACGCCCAGCCGCCCGCCGCCAGCGCCCAGAAGGACCTGTTCAACCGCAACTGGGCGGCCATGTTTGACGAGGAGGGGTAACCTATGCGCACAAAAGACGAACTGTTCCGCGCCGCGCAGCGCGAGGTGGCAGCCTACCGCCAGCAGGCCGTAATGCAGGCCGAGACTGCCCGCCGCGCCGCCTACGCCGCTCACCCGGCGCTGGCCGAGGCGGACAGCGCCCACCTGCGTGCGGGGCTGGGCCTTGCGAAGGCCGCAGCCCTTGGCGGAAACATGGATACAGCCCGCGCCGCGCTGGCCCGCGCAGATGAAGCGCTGGCCGCTGCGGTCAGGGAGGCCGGGTTCAGCGCGGACGATTTCAAGCCCGCCTACCGCTGCCCGTTGTGTGAGGATACCGGTATGCGCGGCGGTGTCCCCTGCCGCTGCGTGGCAGACGCCGCCCGCCGTCTGCGCCGGGACGAGATCAATGCCGCCAGCCCGCTGGGCCTGTGCCAGTTTGCCAGCTTTGAGGTCGAGCGCTACAGCGACGCCGTGGAGTCGGAGCTGGGCATCTCCCCGCGGGAGTACATGGGCAAGCTGCTGAACTACTGCCGCGGCTACGCCGCCAAATTCAGCCAGAACAGCCCGAACCTGCTGTTCATGGGCCACACCGGCCTGGGCAAGACACATCTGGCGCTGGCGATTGCCGACGCCGTGCTGGAGGGCGTCCACGACGTACTGTACACAAGCGCCGCCGCGCTGGCCGCGCAGCTGGGGCGCGAGCACTTCAACTACACGACCAACGACGAGTGGCTGGCCGCCTGTCAGGAGGCCGACCTGCTGATTTTGGACGACCTGGGCACCGAGTACATCACGCCGCTGACCATCAGCGTGCTGTATGAGCTGATCAACACCCGGATGCTGACCCACCGTCCCACGATCTACACCACGAACATCACCGACCAGAGCGTTTTTGTGGCCCGCTACACCGAGAAGGTCGCCAGCCGTATGCTGGGCGGGTGCAAGATGTTCAAGTTTTTCGGAACGGACCAGAGGTTGAAATAACTTCATAAAAAACCGACCCGGCGTGTGCCTGCCGATGGGCACACGCCGGGTTTGTTGTATCATATTGCAGGGGCCGCCCGCGGCCTTCCGCAGGCTGCCCTGTATCGGTAACGGGCGGGCTAGGCATGCCCGGCCCCTACAGGCGGCAAAATTGTCAGTACCTCGCATACAGGAAGCTGCCGCCGCCGAGGAAGCGGCCCATGAACAGGAAAACAAAAATGCAGACCTCATAGACGGCCCAGCGGGCGGGCGTGGGCAGAGCGGCGATTTTGGTGCGCAGCGAGACACCGCGCTCATGGGCGGCGTCCACGGCCAGCAGAATCGCAATGCCCGCGTAGAGCAGAATTTCCTCCTGCAGGCTCGTCAGGCCAAGCTCCCAATAGTTGGAGAACACGGCGTGCCCGCCATTGCAGAGAATACCCTTAAAAAGCTCTGCCGCGTTGGCAAGGCTGCTGGCGCGGAAAATCACGAACGCACCCGCCAGAATGCAGAATGTGCCCGCCACGCGCAGCGCATGGCAGAGCTTACCCGGGCGGCGGGGCGGCAGGTGGTTTTCCGCCGCCTGGCACAGGCCGTGCAGGCCGCCCCAGACGAGGTAGGTCAGCCCCGCGCCGTGCCACAGGCCGCTGACGAGGAAGGTTATGATCAGGTTTCCGTCCTTGCGCGCCTTGCTGCACCGGCTGCCGCCCAGCGGAATATAGATGTAATCCCGCAGCCACTGCGACAGGCTGATGTGCCACCGCGCCCAGATGTCCTTGACCGAGTCAGCAAAGAACGGCTGGCGGAAGTTTTCCGGCAGGTGCAGGCCCAGCACCTCGCCGACGCCCAGCACAATGTCGGTGTAGCCGGAGAAATCGGCGTAGAGTTGCACGGTGAACAGCACGCCGCCCAGCAGCAACTGGGTGCGGTCAAAGGCGGCGGGGTTGGCAAAGACTGTATCCACAACGACGGCGGCGCGGTCCGCCACGGCCAGCTTTTTAAAGTAACCCCACGCGCTGCGCTGTACACCGCGCCAGACCCGGTCCGTATCCCAGACAGTGGGCCGGTCCAGCTGCGGCATCAGGGCGTCATAGCGGTTGAAGGGGCCCTGCGTGATGGAGAGAAAGAACGACGCATAGCACAAAAGGCGGGCGTATTTTTCCTCAGGCAAAATCCTGCCCCGGCGCACGTCACACAGATAGCTGACGAGCTGCAGCGTAAAATAGCCGATGCCCAGAGCGTTCGCCAGCGTACCCTGCCAGCCCAGCGCAGCGGGCAGATACTTGAGCAGGGCCAGCGGCAGCAGTGCCGCTGCAAGCCCCGCAAGGAACACGGGCTTTTTCGCGGTGCGCCGCCCGCACCACCAGACCAGAAAGCTGCTGCCCAGCAGCACCGGCAGTGCTGCCGGGCAGAGCACCGCGTAAAATAGTAAGTTTGCCCCCAGCAGCAGCTGCCAGCGGCGCGGCGGCGGGCAGGCATACCAAAGCCCCGCCAGCAGCGCCGCAAACAGCACAAAGCCGGGTGATGTCACGGCGATCATGGCAGGGCCTCCTTCTTATTCGTCTTGCAGCTTTGCATAATAGGCCATCAGGACGGAGTCGTCCGGGGTGAGGGTCAGCTTTTCCTCCACCGTCTGATAGAAAAGATCGTCAACGTTCTCCCCCGCCGCACGGCGTTGGATCGTCTTGCAGAGAATAGCGGTGAACTTTTCCGCCCCCGCGCCGTTCAGGTGGTGCGCGTCGGAGAAGTCCTCGATCTTCAGATTGATCTCGCTTTGCAGCTTGTACAGCGAGAAATCCCAGTATTCCAGCCCGTCATGCGCAGCGCAGAAGTTCCGCAGCGCATCGACGTAGGACTGATAGTTTTCGGTGTTGTACAGGTAGCCGCTGGGCAGCGGGGCCGTGAACAGCACAAGCCGGATGTCGTTTTCCGCGCAGAAATCGGTGATTTTGTTGAGGTATTCCCAGCCAAAATCCGACAATGGCGCGTCGGCATCTACGTTCAGCAACGTGGCAAAGCCGTCCTGCGGGATGCCGGTGGTATAGACAAAGCCGCGGCCCCGGTACGCCTCACCGCTGTCCGGGTAGGTCACATAACCGTAGCTGTCCGGCGTGTAGCCGTCAGTCAGCTTGGCCTTCCAGAGGGCGGGCATGGAGGACGGCGACGCAATGCCGTGACGCGCGGGCAGCAGCAGGTCGGCATAGGCCGCCAGACCACCCATCTCCGACAGGTAGGCGTACCGGTTGGGTGAGCGCCAGTCCATGTGGTCGGCCAGCAGATAGCAGGCCAGCGGGATGTTGGCGGACGCGCTCTCATTGTAGCCGGTGTAGAACATTTCGAGATAGACGGTTTTCAGCGGGTTCTGCGCAGCAGCTTCTTTCAGCATATAATAGGAGCCGTCCGGCAGCTGCTGGGACGACCCGGCGTTGAAGCTGTGGGTGCCCAGCGCCGCGTCCACCTGCGCGGGGTCAACGCTGCGGTAGCAGTGGGACGAGCCCAAAAACAGCGTATCTATGTTTCCGGCGTCAGCATACAGCTCCTGCAGCATGACGCGGGAGTAGGAGTGTACATCATCCACCAGCAGAAAATCCGCAGCCGCCAGCAGTGCCGCCGTGAGCAGCATAAACAGTGCGGCGGCTGCCGCTTTTTGCAGGATGGTTCGTTTCATACGGTTTCCTATCTGTCAGCGTTCGATCTTCATGTGGGGGTGCTTCGGCGTGTAGGCGGCGACGTCCAGCGTCCATTCCGTATTGCCGTCGGCATCCTCCGCCGTTTTGGCAAAGTCATATTGCGCGTAAAATTCGCGCACCATGGCGTTTTTGGCTGTCGGATAATAATGGCCGACGATGGTTTTGACCCCGCGGGCGGCGGCCTCGGCCACGACGGTGTCCATCATGGCGTCCTCCATGCCGCGCTTGAGCACGCGGCAGCTCATGAGCCAGAGCGTCAGGTCGAGCACATCGCCCTGCTGCCGGCCCGCCACAACGGTGACAATGCCGTTATCACCGAATTTATCCACGAGCTTGCCGCAAAGGCAGAGGTCGTTTTTGTCCCCGGCCATGGCGCGGATGTCATCCTCGGAGCAGCGCAGCGTCGTCAGGTTGAACTGGTTGGACTTGTTCGTCAGCTGGGCAATGCGCTGGATGTAGAGCGGCTCAAAACCCTTGATCGTGGCCGTCATTTCAAGGCTGTCGAGATACTGGCCGTAGTCGGCAAACGCCGCCTGTGCCTTGGCGCGCTCGGCGTTCTGGTGGTAAAGTTCGGTCTTTTTCAGGTCCTCTTTGGAAAGGGCCGTGACCTCAAAATAGCCGCCGTGGTCGAGGGTCTTGATGTAGTTTTCGGCCCCGTCCAGCGCGGGCACAGCGACGCCGGGCACCTGCGCGGCCACGATGGCGCGCTCCGCCGGGTTGTCGTCGGCAAAGACAAAGCTATCCGCGCCCAAGTTCAGCTCGGACGCGATGGCCTTCAGGTTCAGGTCCTTCGGGTCCCAGTTGGCCTTGATGGCGACGAAATCATCAGGGCGCAGCACGCCGTCCGGGTGATTCAGGCCCGCCAGCGCGTTGGCCTCGTCGTTTTTGGAGTCAACGGCCAGGATGACACCGATGGATTTCAGCGCCTTGCAGTAGCTCTGAAACTCAGCGTAGACCTGACCCTCGGGCACCTCGGGGCCGATGGCCAAGCCATCCACGCCGTCGTCGCCGACGATGCCGCCCCAGAGCGTATTGTCCAGGTCGAGCACAAGCGCCTTTTTGTTGCGCCCGTACAGGGACTTGATGATATTGGCCACGCTGTTGGCCAGCGACGGGATCGCGTCGAGGCAGATGGCATATTTGTACATGTGCCAGAAGAAGGCGTCACCCCACGCCGTCAGGCCGTAGTCCGCCGACAGATAGTCGATGTCGTTGATGTAAAAGTGCTCATGGGACGCGGCGTAGGCGTAAAACTTCTGGTTCAGGCGGCTGATGAAGTTTGAACGGCCATGGGGGTCCCAGATGTCGCGGTTGCCCATGAGACGGAAGTTCGGGCGGTCAAAGTTGTTCTGGATGACCGGGCAGGCGAATTTTTGCTCCAACACCTGCCACATCGTCTCAAAATGGGCGTACTGCTCGTCGAGCATCGCGTCGATGGCGGCTTCGCTGTCGGCCGTCGTGGGCAGGGCGGTCAGGTTGCGCCAGTTTGTGTGGATGTAAATGACGTCGGGGTGGAAGTCGTCCAGCTCCGGCGTGCCAAACATGGCGTCCTGCCAATACTGGGCGTACTCGCTCTGGTAGAACTCCGCCTCGATGCCGTATTGCAGCAGAAACAGCCCCAGCTGGTCGGCCACTTCGTTTGTGGTGGACCCGCCGAGGATGGCAATTTTTTTGTGCAGCGGGTGCGGGTTCCGGGCCAGCAGCTCACGCCGCAGCTTACGCTTTTTGCGCAGCAGCGTTTCGGTATCCAGAGGGTAATGGAAGCAGTCCATGGGAAGCTCCTTTTATAGTAATAAGCCTTGTGGGCAAAATGTAGGGGCGCATTCTATATGCGCCCGCAAGGTGTGCGGCTGCCGCAGACGGCCCGGGCGGATATGGAATCCGCCCCTACGGACCTTTATCAGCCCATCTCCGCCAGTGCGCCCTTGAGTGCCTGGGCGATCTGGTCGGGGCAGCTGGTGGGCTTGCGGCCACAGGTCGTGCCCTCCATGCGGGCGATGGCGTCCTCGGCCTTCATGCCGGGCAGCAGCTTGGCGATGCCCTTCAGGTTGCCGTCGCAGCCGCCCAGGATCTGCACGCTCTTGATGGTATGGTCGTCGTTCAGCTCCACGACGGTGCGGACGGAACAGGTGCCTTTATTGTTGTAGGTGTATGTCATTTTCTTTGCTCCTTATTTTTGTCTCTTGTAGGTCGATTTGCGCGCCTTGGCTATGTCGCCGATGCGTGCGATCATCTCGTCGCTGGTCGTAAATGCTCCCACCGGGCGCGGCGTCACGGTGTTGATGCCGTGGTAATCGGTGCCGCCCGTGACGATCAGTCCGTTTTCTTTGGCTAAGCGGGTCAGCTCGGCTCTGTCCTCCGGCGTGTTGCGGGGATGGTCGATCTCGACACCGTCCAGCCGCCCGGCGGCGATCAGCTCGCGCGCCAGCTCCATGCTGTGGTAAACGCTGGGGTGCGCCAGCACGACCACTGCGCGGCTTGCCTTGATGACATCCAACACGGTGTCCACCGGCTCATACCGCGGCGTGTGCAGGATGCGCCCGCGCACGGGCTTGAGTCCGAACAGTGATTTGTATACGGTATTATACATGCCGTCGGCCAGACCGTACTGCCACAGCACCCGCATGACCTGCGCCTTGAACAGCGTGCCGCTGTCTTTGGCAAGCTCGAGCGCCTCCTCGGTGCGGAACTGGGGGCAGATGGCTTCCAGCTCCTTGCAGCTCTGCAGCATGGCGGTCAGGCGGCGCTCGGCCATCATGGCGGAGAAGTCCGCCAGCGCGGCGCAGTCGTCGGGCCAGTAGCAGAGCAGATGCACGCGATGAGCGCGCTCATAGTCGTAGGCGGTCAGCTCGGTGGCCGGGATGAGGTGGACGCCGTTCTGCACGGGATGGGCATAGGCGTAGCGCACGCTCCGGATCGAATCGTGGTCCGAGATGGCCAGATGGGTCATCCCCGCGCAGGCCGCCAGAAACGGCAGCTTGTCCGCCGGGGTCGAACCGTCGGAGAAGGTCGTATGGGTATGCAGATCACCGGGCATGGGCGTCACCTCACTTGCGAATGTGGATACTATGGGACATATTATTATACTACAAGTCGAGGGAGAATTGCAAGTAGGGGCGGACAATGCCCGCCCGCAAACCTGGCGCAGCCAGCAAGGCTCCCGGGCGGATATAGAATCCGCCCCTACGCTGTAGGGGTCGATGCTCGGCATCGACCCGGGAGCCATGCGAAGGCCGAAACATTTGCGGGCGAGCAGTGCCCGCCCCTACAAATTTTACGCTATTTTCTCTCTTTTTTCAGTTCCTCCAAGTATTCCGCCAGCTCGTCTATGTCGGCGTCGGTGAGGGTGTCGGTTTCGGCAAGGGCGGCTACGAAGTTGCGGGGGCTGCCGCCGAAAAGGCGGCCCCACAGACTGCGGCTTTCGGCGGGCAGGTACGCGGCCCGGGTCAGGGCGGCGGTGTAGAGGTAGCCCCTTCCCTGCTTTTCGCGGGTGACGCAGCCCTTTTCCTCCAGCCGGGCCAGCAGGGTCAGCAGCGTTGTGCGGGCGCGGGGCGGGCCGGGCAGCGCCGTTTCCAGCTCGGCGGCGGTCAGCGGCGCGTCGGCATCCCACAGGGCGTTCATGATTTCCAGCTCTGCGTCGGGCAGGCGTTTGATTTTGGACATGGGATGTCTCCTTTTTAAGACAAGCTCTGGCCCTGTACACAGATGGTGCGGGCGTCAAATTTCAGGCTGGCGTTGCCGTTATGAACGTAGAAGGTGTAGCGCTCCACACCGGGCCATTCGGCAGTAATATACAAGCCCTCGCGCGTGAACGTCCAGACCCCCGGGTCGTCGCTTTGCAGGGTCTCCGGCGGGGTGTAGTCCAGAATGGCGGCGGTCTTGGGCGCTGAGAAATCCAGTGCGTTCAGCTCGTCGTAGGTCAGGTAGTCCGGCAGCCGGTTCCAGTCTGTTGTGTCGCTGAAATCAAGGTTCAGCATCAGCAGGGCATCGGCCTCGTCGTAAAAATACTGGTTGCGGTAATAAAGGTAGGTTTCCAGCTCGTCCTGCGGCCAATCGCCGGGGTTAAAAAAGTTCTGCGCCCCCGCCCGGGCCAGCGCATCGCACTGGTGCAGCAGCATGCGGTACTGGTTGTTGGTCAGATCCAGCTCCCGCGCCATCGGCAGAATCTCAAAATGCGCCGATTGGTTCGGGTCGTCGGCAGACTGCCATCCGCTGATGACCTCACAGGGCTGCGATTCGTCGAACGGCGCAATCAGATAGACATGAAAGCGTCCCTCGCCGTATTGTTTGCCCAGATACCAGCCTTCGGGCGTCAGCTCGGCTTCAAAGGTCGCTTTGACCAGTGCGCCCCGGCCGCCGTTCAGGTAGTCGCGCCAAGTTGTGCCGTCGTCGCGCCGGGTTTCCAGCAGGGCGGAAATATATTCCGTGTCGTAATCCTCGGGCTCCACAAGGCCGCACGCGCCGCTGTGGTAGTAGTAGCCGTTTCCGTCGGTCAGATACTCACTCCAAAGGAAGTCCGCACCGCGCCGCACGGCTGCGGCCCCCGCCTCCATTGAGACGGGCGGCGGCTCCGGGGTCACGATGGGGTTGGCGGTCTCGGACGGCGCCGGTGCGGCAGTTGCGGCGGGTTCCTGCTCGTCTTGCGGAGCCGCGTCGGCGGGCTTGCAGGCGACCAGCCCGCCCGCACAGCAGGCAGTCAGGGCCAGCACCGCCAGCAGGGCGCGTCCGCGGTGCTTGGGGGCGGTGTCCCACAGGGCGGCCAGACGCTGCTTGAACTGGCGCTTGTTCAGGGCAAAGCCGCTGGTCAGCGCGGGGCCGCGGTTCTGGCGCACGGCGGTCAGCAGGGCGTCGGCGTAGGCCGCGCGGCAGTCGGCATCGCGGCCACACAGGGTCTCGGCGTCACAGGCCTCCTCAATGTCGCGGCCCGCGCGGGCGGCCAGCAGCCAGACAGCAGGGTTATACCAATGCACGGCACACGCCAGCGTAAACAGCAGCTTTTTGGCGACGTCATGCCGTTTTATGTGGGTCAGCTCGTGGGCCAGCATGTAGTCTGCGCCCTTGGGAGCCGTGCCCGTGGGGGTCAGAAGTACGGGATGCAGCGTGCCCACCACCATGGGGCTGCGTACCAGCGGCGTGGCGACCATGCGCGGGCACGCCCCCTGCGGCAGGGCACTGCGCCAGCTGGGGTCAACCGGCTGCGCGGTGCGGCGGACGCGGATGCGCCAGACGGCATAGCCGCCAAATTGATAGAGCGCAACAGCCAGCACGCCGAGGTTCCACGCAAGGGCCAGCAGGTTCAGCCGCGTTGCGCCGACGGCGAGGCGTTCCAGCACCGTGCGGTGTCCCGTCTGCAACTCGGCGCGGGGCACGATGTAGCCCGTGGGCGCGCCGCCCTCCATGGCAACCATGTAGGGCACACCGTCGGCGGGGCGCTCGGTGACTTCCTGCGAAAGGGCGGTCCGGCTGTACAGCGGTGTGGTATCCACGGACACCGCCGCCGGGGCCTGGGGCACAAGCGCGTGCAGCGGCACCAGAAGCAGCACCGCCAGCGTGACCCACAGGCGGCAGAGCCACTGCGGGCCGTAGCGTTTTTGCAGCCGGGGCGCCGCGGCCAGCAATGCCAGCGCGGCCAGGCCCAGCAGAATGCCCTGCACGAACAGCGAAGCAAAAAGTGTGGCGAACATGGGGTCGACCTCCTTTGTTCTACAGTTGTAGAAGATAGCTTTATTCTACAAGTGTAGAAGGGCGGTGTCAAGGGGTGAGGGTGACAAAATTTGACAGGGTTGTTTGGTGGAATTGCACAAGGGCGGCAGCGGGCAGGTGGGGGCCGGGCACGCCCGGCCCCTACAGTGCCACGCTTGTTGAACAGGCGTTGAAGGCAAGGTACACGGGAGGGATGAATCCCTCCCCTGCAAATCGTTACCGGGTGGTTGTAGGGCGGCCAGCCCTCTGGCCGCCGCGGACGTTTGCGGTACTATATAACTTTATGAGCTGCCACTGTAGGGGGCGGCATCCTCGACGCCCCGCGGAGGGGTCAAGAACCCTCCCTACAAATCGCTCGAAAACGGGGCTGCGCACCAAAAAAGCGCACCGCCCCCAGTCGGGAGCAGTGCGCAAAATATCTTTATGCTATGCCAGACTTACGCCAGCAGGGGCTTGCAGGCCTCGGCCAGCTTTTCCTTCTGGGCCTCGGCCTCGGCGAGGTCCTTGCCCTTGGTGGTAAAGTAGGTCTTGATCTTCGGCTCGGTGCCGGAGGGACGCACGACAACCGTCGCGCCGCTTTCCAGCGTGTAAATCAGGACGTTGGCGGCGGGCAGGCCGGTCTCCTCGGGCTTCTTGTAGTCCACGACCTTGACGACCTTGTCACCGGCAAAGTCCTTCGGCGGGTTGACGCGCAGGTTCTGCATGATGTCGGCCATCTTATCCATGCCGGACAGGCCCGGGAACTCAAAGCTGTCCACCTTGTTCAGGTAGCGGCCATATTCGGTGTAGATGCGCTCCAGCTCTTCCTTGATGGAGGAGCCCTTGGCGCGGTAGTAGGCGGCCATCTCGCAGATCAGCATCGAGCCGATGATAGCGTCCTTGTCGCGGACGTAGGGACCGGCCAGATAGCCGTAGCTTTCCTCAAAGCCGAAGATAAAGCGGTCCACCTCGCCGTCGGCCTCCAGCTTGGCGATCTGGTCGCCGATCCACTTGAAGCCGGTCAGCACGTTGCGGCACTCGACGCCGTAATGCTCAGCGACCTTGTCAGCCAGCGGCGTGGAGACGATAGACTTGCACATGACGGGGTTCTTGGGCATCGTGCCCTGCTCGATGCGGCCCGCGCAGATGTAGTCGAGCAGCAGAACGCCGACCTCGTTGCCGGAGAGCAGCTCATAGCTGCCGTCCTTGCACTTGACGGCGATGCCGACGCGGTCCGCGTCGGGGTCGGTGGCCAGCATCAGGTCAGCGCCGGACTTCTCGGCCAGCTCCAGACCCAGGCGCAGCGCCTCGAAGATCTCGGGGTTGGGATACGGGCAAGTCGGGAAGTTGCCGTCCGGGTCCTTCTGCTCGGGCACAATGGTGATGTCGGTGATGCCGATGTCGCCCAGAACATGGGTGACGGGCACAAGGCCGGAGCCGTTCAGCGGGCTGTAGACGAGCTTCAAACCGGCGGTCTTGCAGATGCCCGGGCGGATGGAGCGCGCCTCGATGGCGGCATACAGCGCGTTGATGCAGTCGTCACCGACGTACTCGATCAGGCCCTGGGCCATGCCGTCCTCAAAGGAGATCAGCTTGGCGCCGGTCAGGATATCGGTTTTCTGAATTTCGGCGTAGACGATGTCGGCGGCCTCGTCGGTCATCTGGCAGCCGTCCGGGCCGTAGGCCTTGTAGCCGTTGTACTTGGCGGGGTTGTGGCTGGCCGTGACCATGATACCGGCGTTGCAGTTGTAATAGCGGGTCGCAAAGCTCAGTGCGGGCACGGGCATAAGGGCGCTGTAGATGCGGACCTTGATGCCGTTGGCGGCCAGCACCTCGGCAGCCGTTTTGGCAAACAAATCGCTCTTGATGCGGCTGTCATAGCTGATGGCGACGGTCTGGCTGCCGCCCTGGGTCTTGACCCAGTTGGCAAGACCCTGGGTCGCCTGACGAACAACGTAAATATTCATACGGTTGGTGCCTGCACCGATGACGCCGCGCAGGCCCGCGGTACCGAACTTCAGGGCCACGGCAAAACGGTCCTGAATGGCGGCATCGTCACCCTTAACGCTTTCCAGCTCGGGCTTGAGGTCAGCGTCGTCCAGCTCGGCAGCGAGCCAACGCTCATACATATCCTGATACATAAGTAAAACACCTTCACTTTCCATAGGAAATACTAACTTGGCTTACTCTAAATATACCAACTTTCTGCAAGCCTGTCAATCGAATTTTGTTTAATTTTGCCTGATTTTTACAGTCTCTTTCGCCTTTTGCCCTTGCCAAACGGCGTTTTCCAGTGTATAGTGAAGGTATCTGCTCTGCACATCGATGATTATATCCAAGGAAAGCCGTGGACCTATATGAAACATACGCCTGAACTCATCGTCATGCTGACTCACAACGACGTCACTGTGCCCGATGCCGCCGCAGTCTTTGCCCGGTGTCAGCACACCCGCGCCCGGTATTGGGGCTTTAAAGAGGAAGGGCTTCCCTTCGCCGAGATGCAGGCCCTGTTTGCCCAGATGAAAGCCTGCGGCAAGACGACCTGTTTGGAGGTCATCGCCTACACCGAGCCTGAATGCCTGCACGGGGCCGAAATGGCCGCTGCCTGCGGGTGTGATATCCTGATGGGTACGGTCTACTCTGACGCCGTCCATGCTTGTTGCCGCGCCCATGGGCTGCGGTATATGCCCTTCGTTGGGCAAATTTCTGGCCGTCCCTCTATCCTGCACGGCACCCCGGCGGGGATGATCTGCGAGGCCGAGGGCTATTTAGCCAAGGGCGTGGACGGCATTGATCTGCTGGGCTACCGCTATACCGGCGACGCGGCGGCGCTGAACCGTGCGTTCATCGCGGCGGTCCATGCGCCGATCTGCCTGGCGGGCAGTGTGAACAGCTTTGCTCGGTTGGATGAAATCAAAGCTGCCGGGACCGCGTATTTCACCATCGGCAGTGCCTTTTTTGCGCACGCTTTTGGCGGGGATATCGCCGACCAGATCAACACCGTCTGCGACTATATGGAGGCCCCGCATGCTTGAGCGTTGGTACCCCACGGCCCATGTTCCCAGCGTATTTGCCATCGACTATGAAAAGCTGTCCGCGCTGGGCTACAAAGGCATTCTGTTTGACATTGACAACACGCTTGTCCACCACGGCGACGATTCCACGCCCGAGGTGGACGCGCTGTTCCGCCATATCCACAGCCTGGGGCTGAAAACACTGCTGCTTTCCGACAATTCTGCCGTGCGCATTGAGCGATTCAACCGCAATATCCGCACGCTTTTTATTGCCGAGGCGGGCAAGCCCGACCCCGCTTCCTACCGCCGGGCCTGCGCCATACTGGGCCTGCCGCCCGAGCAGGTCGTCTGCGTCGGCGACCAGGTGTTCCGGGATATCCGCGGCGCGAACAGCGCCGGGCTGGACAGCATCCTGGTGGATTTCATCCGGCTGCCCGGCGAGACGCACTATGGCAAAAAGCGTGTGCTGGAAAAAGTCATCCTCTGGTTTTACCACCGTGACCCGCGCCGCCGGGGCCGTTTGGACGGCATAGGAAAGTGAGGCAGTTTCATGTTCTGCGATATAGGCCCGACCTGTTACAAAATTGCGCTGCAAAAGGAAATCTGCAAGCGCCATATCAAGAATTTTTTCGTGCAGGAAAGCTATGCCGACACGCAGGATACCGCGCCTCTGCCCTGCATAGTGGCGCAGTACAGTTCGCACCTCATCAAGCGCGGCAAGGGCATCGACCCAGTCTTGCAGGAGAACAAGGCCGTCAACATCCGCCTTGCCAATGAAAGGCTCAACGGCATTCTCATCCGCCCGGGTGAGACGTTTTCCTTCTGGCATCGGGTGGGCAAGACGACCAAGCGCAAGGGCTACCGGGATGGGCGGATTTTGGTGCGTAATCATATTCTGCCGGGCATCGGCGGCGGGCTGTGCAACCTGGCAAACACGATTCACCGCGTTGTGCTGGTAAGCCCTCTGACCGTGACCGAGTTTCACAAGCACTCCGACGCGCTGGCCCCCGACGAGGGGCCGCGGGTGCCGTTCAGTTCCGGCACGTCGGTGTTTTACAATAACGGCGACTACCGTTTTAAAAATGAGATGGACCAGACGTTCCAGCTGCTGTTGTGGTGCGATGAGGACAACCTCTACGCTGAGCTGCGCTGTGAGCGCCCCCTGCCCTGCCGCTACCACATTGTGGAGGAAGGGCACCACTTCCAAAAAGAGGGCGGCAAATATTACCGTGTGTCGAAGATTTACAAGGAGACACTGGACGTACAGACCGGGCAGCTGCTGCATCGGGAGCTTGTGCTGGATAACCATTCCGAAGTCATGTATGACCCCGCGCTGATTCCCGGCGTGGAAAAACTGTAAAGGGAGCCGCCTATGTATGCAAAAGTGACAAGCCTTGGTGTGACCGGTCTGGCGGGGTACATCGTGCAGGTCGAAGCCGACCTTTCGGGCGGGCTGCCGCAGTTCAATCTGGTGGGTCTGCCGGACTCCGCCGTGAAGGAGAGCAGTGAGCGGGTGCGCAGCGCCATCAAAAACCTGCACTATGAGTGGCCCGCCAGCCGCATCACCATCAACCTGGCTCCCGCCGACGTGCGCAAGACCGGGCCGGTGTACGATCTGCCGGTGTTTGTGGGCATCATGGCCGCGCAGGGCAAGCTGCCCGCCCCCGGCAGTGAGCGGGCGTTTCTGGGAGAGCTGGGGCTGGACGGCACGCTGCGCCCCGTGACCGGCGTGCTGCCAATGGCGCTGGCCGCGGTGCAGAACGGCGTGAAGGAGCTGTTTCTGCCTGCCGAAAACGCCGCCGAGGCCGCCGTGGCCGAGGGACTGACTGTCTACCCGGCCCGCAGTGCGCAGGATGTGGTGCTGCACCTCTGCGGCGCAACGCCCCTGACCCCGGCAACGCCCGAGGGGTACGACGAGGACGGCGTCTGGCTGGGGCCGGACATGGCCGACGTGCGCGGCCAGAGCGAAGCCCGCCGCGCCATGGAGATCGCCGCTGCAGGCGGGCATAATTTGATCGTCATTGGAAGTCCCGGAACTGGAAAATCTATGCTTGCCAAGCGGCTGCCGGGCATTCTGCCGCCGCTGACCTACGAGGAGGCGCTCGAGACCAGCGCCATCTACTCCGTGGCCGGGCTGCTGCGCGGCGGCACGGGGCTTATCAAGCAGCGGCCCTTCCGCAGCCCGCACCACAGCGTCAGCTCGACAGCCATTGTGGGCGGCGGGTCTGTCCCCCGCCCCGGCGAGGTCAGTCTGGCGCACAACGGCGTGCTGTTTCTGGACGAGCTGCCCGAGTTTGCCCGCGATACGCTCGAGGTGCTGCGCCAGCCGCTGGAGGACGGCAGGGTCACCGTCAGCCGCGTACACGGCACTGCGTCCTATCCGTGCAGGTTCATGCTGGTGGCCGCCATGAATCCCTGCAAGTGCGGCTATTTAGGCCATCCCACGCGGGAGTGTACCTGCACGCCGAGCGCGGTGGATGCCTACCGGCGGCGCATCTCCGGCCCGCTGCTGGACCGCATTGACTTACACGTCGAGGCCCTGCCCGTGGAGTACGACGACCTTGCGTCCGAGCAGGGCGGTGAGTCCAGCGCCGACGTGCGTGCCCGGGTCATGGCGGCGCGTGCTTTGCAGCGGGAGCGGTACAAGGCCCTGCCCAGCGTGCGGTGCAACGCGCAGCTGCCGTCCAGCGCCCTGCGGCGCTACTGCCGCATGACCCCTGCCGCCGAGAAAATCCTGCGCAGCGCGTTTGAGCGGCTGGGCTACAGCGCCCGCGCCTATGACCGCATTCTGCGCGTAGCCCGGACCGTGGCCGATCTCGACGGCAGCGAGGTACTGGACACGGCGCATCTGTCCGAGACGCTGCAATACAGGACGCTGGACAGAAAGTTCGGGATGTAAAACACTGCCCGCCGTTTTCGGGTTGAAAGCGGCGGGCAGTGTTTTATTTTTCGAGAATTTGCAGCAGCCTTTCAGCGCTCTTGTCCCAGCTGTATTTTTCGAGAAGGGCGGCGGTGGGAGCCGTGGCCGGGGTGACGTCATCGACGTCGCCGGGGTTCGCGGTCAGGTCAATGTAGGCAGCGCAGGGGCCGTAGACCTCCCGCATACAAGGGGTGTCGCTGACAATGATCTGCGGCGCACCGCAGGCGGCGGCCTCCAGCGGCGGGATGCCGAAGCCCTCATAGAGCGTCGGGAAAAGAAAGGCTTTGCAGTGAGCCATCAGCGCCTTGGCTGCGCCGTCGCTGACATACCCCAGATACAACACATTGGGCAGGTCAGCCAGGCCGAGGCGCTCGGCCTCGGCGGCAAGGCTGCCGCCGCCCGCAATGGCAAACACGGCGTCGGGCTTGGCCCCGGCCGCGCGCAGCACCCACGGGAAGTTCTTGTTTTTGAGCAGGTTCGCCATGCTGAAATAGTATTGACCGGGCTTGAGCTGCGGGTGCCGGGCAAAAATGCTCCCGTCGGGCGCAATGCGCTGCATCTGCTGCCAGGCGTTGTAGACAACATCCATTTTAGACGCAGGAACGCCGTAATATTTGGCAATTTCCGATTTAGAGAATTCCGACACCGTGATGATGCGCTCGGCCCTTTTGGCAATGCGGCGGTATTGCAGGCAGTGCCATGCAGCGCTCAGCCGCCCGCGGGGGTCTGTGTAAAAGTCCGGGCGTGCACGGTAGCAGACATCGTGCACAACGGCAATGCCGCGGAAGCCGAACAGCGGGATGACATTGCAGGTGGCAAGTCCCCTGGCCCCGCGCTGCCGGAGGTAGCGCGGGTAGTCGAGCTGCTGCCAGACGCCGCCCCTGTGCGTACCGAAGGAAACGACCTTTATATTGGTATAGTGCGGCGTTTCAACGCCCGGCGGGGTGACAATTTCGACAAAGCCCGGCGGGACGATGCGGTCCAGCGCGGCGAGCAGCTCGATGGAATAGCGCTGGATGCCCGAAAGGCGCTGGGCAAAAAACGAGCCGTCAACGGCCCAGATGGTGTTGGACATAGAGTACCTCTTTTGTTACGGCGCGGTTGGCGGCGGCCAGAGGACCGGCCGCCCTACGATGCAAATTGCTGCTTGTACAGCAGGATTTTATTGACGCTCCGGTCCAAGCGTTCCTCGGAGATCGTGCCGTTTTGCACAGCCTCCAGGACGGCGGCGTAGGCCTCGGGCAGGGAGTTAGGCATCAAAAGTATATCACAGCCCGCCTGAAGGGCCTGCACGGCGGCCTCGCCGGGGGTGTAGGCGGCGGTGATGGCATCCATCGCCAGCGAGTCGGTGACGATGAGGGTGTTTTCCGCGTCGGGGATCAGCGCGACAAGCTGCGGCGAAAGGGTAGCCGGGGTGTCGTCGCCGGTCACATTCGGTGCGGCGATATGCCCGACCATGACGGCGTGCAGGCCGGTGTCCGCCGCAAAGGGCAGCAGCTCGCAGGCTTGCAGCTCGTCGAGCGTTTTGTAGGTCACGGCCAGCGCGGTGTGGCTGTCCTCAGCGGTATCACCGTGGCCGGGGAAATGCTTGAGCGTCGGCAGGATGCCGCTGGTGCGCAGGCCGTCCGCGGCGGCAGCGGCCATTTCGGCGGCGGTGGCGGCGTCCGACGAGAAGGCCCGCGTACCGATGATGGGGTTATCCGGGTTCGTGTTCACATCGGCGTCAGGCGCAAAGTCCATGTTGAAGCCGTACTCCTTTAAATATGCGCCGATGGTCTGCCCCATGGCGCAGGCGTCCGCCGGGTCGCCGGACGCGCCCACCGCGGCGGCGCTCTCATATTGCGGCAGGTCAAAGGCCGGGTGGTTGGCCAGGCGCGCCACCGCGCCGCCCTCCTCGTCCACCGCGATGAAAAGCGGCGTGCGGCTGGCGGCCTGCAAATCGGCGTTGAACTGCGCCAGCTGCTCCGGGTCGGTGATGTTCTTGCCGAACTGGCAGATGCCGCCCACAGGGTAGGCTTGCAGGGTCTCCCGCATGGCGTCGGTCAGCATGGTCACACCGTCGGCCTTTGCGTCGTTGATGGTCTCCTGCGGGAGCGTAAGATCCAAGGCATCGGGACGGATGATGAAAAGCTGGCCGATTTTTTCTTCCAGTGTCAGCGCGTCGGCGGGGGCGGGCGCTGCGGTTGGGGCCGGGGCGGACGCGGGAGTTGGGGTCGGCGCGGCGGCGGGTAGGGTGCCCGCCGGCCGTGCCGGACCAGCCGGGAGGGGGGGGCGGGGCACAGCGGGGGGAAGCCCGGGCTTCAAAGGTGGTGACCCCCGGAAGCGGGTGGGGGCGTGGGGTGGGGCACCCCGCACGCGGATATGGAATCCGCCCCTACGAGGGATGGGTAACAGGCATTGACCCGGGGACGAGTGCCAACGGAAGGTTGGCGGGCGAACAATGTTCGCCCCTGTAGTTACTATTATAGTAGCATATTTGCAGAGCAAGAGCAAGACAGCAAAAAGGAGCGACCCTGCCGTAACCCGTTAGTGGGTTTTCATGGCAGTGTCGCCCCTCATCCGGCCTGCGGCCACCTTCCCCCAAGGGGGAAGGCTTTTGCTCGGCTATATTTAGTCCGGCAGACTGTCGGCGTAGTCGTTCTCGCCGCCGACGGGGTACTGGGCCACAACGTCGGTGTCGGCGGCTGTCTCGGCGGTGGCGGTATCGTCGTGCAGCGACTCCTTCGTCACAGCAAAGGCGGACTTGTGGTCGGCGTTGACCTCATAGACCAGCGTCGGCGCGTCGGAGCTGGCAAGGTAGCACAGACTGTCGTCGGACGCGCTCGCCGTGCCGAACCGCACCGTCAGGCTTGTGCCGTCGGTGAAGGACAGCGTCGCGGTCACGTCGGGGGCATCCAGCCCATAGGCGCTGTCAGCATCGGGCGCGGTGATGGTCCACGCGGTCTGCATTTCCAGAATCGTACCGGCCATCTTCCTGACGCTGCTCTGGGTCAGGGCGTAGTCCGGGTCGTCGGTCAGCGTCCAGATGCCGTCGGTGCAGGTAAATGTCAGGTCGTTCACCTGCATGGCGGCCACATCGTCTGTCGTCTTGTTGGTCAGCGTCTGGGCCTTGTACAGGTCACGGGGTGACTTGCTCAGCGTCGCCAGGTCGCTGCGTCGGATCGTGTAGGCTGCGCCGGATTCGTCGTAGACGTAGTAGACGTCTGCCACGCTGTTCAGCTGATCTACAGTCAGGTCCACGGTCTGCTCCCCTGCCCCGAGGGTGATCGTCATCTGCGGGGTGTCACTTTTAGCGGGCAGCTCGGCCAGGTCATTGCCCTCGAGCTTCCGCTGCGCCTTCAGGTTGGCGTAGTCCTCCACAAGGCTCTGCACCTTGGTCTGGTCCAGCGGCAGCGACGGGTCATCGGCCAGCAGCCAGCCGTCGCTGCCCTTGAGGAGCGAGACCTCTACATTGTTGCCCGCGTAGGACAGCGCGTCGATGTCATCCACCGCAAGGTCACACAGCGGCAGCGTCGTGTCGGTCTCCGCCTCCCCGTGCAGCGTCAGCACGGCCAGCAGGATGCCCAGCAGCGCAACGACGCCCACAAGGATGACAAGCGGCAGAAATTTCTTGTTTTTCATGGTTCTCCTTTATCTGCGGCGGCGCACAACGCAGACCACCGCGCCCGCAATGATGCAGACGATGGGCAGCACCAGCGTGAACAGTACGCCCAGCGGGATGGCCGCCGAGGTCGGCACGCTCAGCGAGGCCGCGCTCATGCTCTTTGCGTTGATGACCGCTGTCGTCTGCTCGCCGTTCATCCAGTTGACAACGCTGCCCAGGAATTGGGCGTTGCCGCCGGAGACGGCCTGGTTGATGTTGCTTTCCAGCAGGTTCGGGCAATTGACCCAGACGACGCGCGCACCGGTGGCGGAGTTATCCGCCGCCACAGCCACGGCAAAGCAGCCCTCGGGGTCGGTATCGGCCTTCTGGGCGGTCTCGGCGGTGGCGTAGTTCTCCATCGAGTAGGCGTTATCACCGGTGGTCAGCAGGTTGGTAAAGGCGAACTCGCTGTCGTCGTTCGTCGTGATGCCCTGGGCAATGGGGGTGTAGATCATCATGCTCTGGGACACGCCCGCGGTGATGTCGTTGTCGGCCAGCTTGGGCAGCAGGTAGGTCTGGGGGTAGCCGTAGGGGTAATGGTCGGTGTCGGTCTCGATCAGCAGGCCGGGCTGGCGGGCCATGCCGCAGTCGGCCAGCACACTGTCAAGATTCGGCGTCCCGGTGGTGAAGTCGGTGGTCACAAACAGCTTGCCGCCGTTCGCCACGTAGTCCTTCAAAATCGTCGTCTCGGCATCGGTCAGGTCTGCGCCCGGCGCGTTGATAAGCACGGCACTCACGTCCGCCGGGATGCTGCCGGCGGTGGTCAGGTTCAGCGAGGTCACGGTCACACCGGCGTTGGACAGCGTGTCGGTAAAGTCGTCGGACAGCGCGGTCTCGCCGTGGCCGGTCAGCTCGTACAGCTGGTAGGCCGCCGTGCGGGTGACCTTGGCGATGCCGGAGGTCAGGGCGTTCTCGGCCTGGAAGCTGTAGTTGGCCGTGCCGGTGGTGTAGTAGCTCTCCAGGTCCATCTCGTACATATCGTTGTAGGAGAGCACGTCGCTGTTGTCGCCGCAGACCAGCACAACGCTGCCCGCCGACGCGCCGTCATACTGCTGGGCGAACGTCGGGTAGAGCACGGGGTCGCGCTGCTGCCAGCTGAAATGGCTGCTCTCGCCCGCGTAGCGGTCCAGCAGGCGGGTAATGTTCGCGTCCTCCTGCCCGCTCTCGGCCAGATAGTAGGCCGTCACATCGGCGTTCAGCTCATGGAGCAGGTTCTCGGTGGTGTCACTTAACGTGAAAAGCGACGTCGTGGAAATATCGTACTCGGTGTATTTGGTGGGCAGTGCGCGGATGACGAGGTTGACCAGAATGATCACCGCCAGCACCACCACCGCCAGCGCACTGGCGTACATACCGCTGTGCAGGGCACGCTTGCTGCCGCCCTGCGGGAGCTTTACATTCAACTTTTTCATGGCGTATCCCTCCTCAATTCCAACGGCGGCGTTCCAACGCCTGCCCGGTCAGGAAGAGGAACAGCCCGATGACCGACAGATAGTACACGATGGCCGGGATGCTGAACATACCGCCCACAATGTCCTGGAACGGTTCAAACAGCGCCAGTGCGGACAGCACTGCGTTGAAGGCCGTCAGCAGCCACGCCGGGCGCAGCCGGAACAGAATAAACAGCACGACAGCCCCCACGCAGAACACCGTGACGCCCGCGGTCAGCCGCTTGCAGATAACGCCGACGAGAATCGACGCGATGAGCACGACGACCATAAAAGCAATGAATGCCAGCAGATTGCCGGTGGTGAACATGGTCTGGATGCCGTCCATAATGTAGGCAACGAGCAGTGCGCCGAAGGTGGCGAGGTAGGCTAAGATCTGGTTCTCGGTCAGGGCCGAGATCCAGGTGCCGACGGCCAGGCAGGCGCTGCCCAGCAGCAGGTAGCCAAGCACGGCACTGTACGCCGCAACGAGCGAGACCGTGCCGAACGCCTTTAAAATCAGCGGCATGAGCACGGCGGCGGCCAGCGGAAGGGCAAAGACCGCGACCTCGGCCAGAAATTTACCGGCCACGATGGCCGGGATGCTGACCGGACTGGTCAGCAGCAGCTGGTCGGTGCGGTTCTTGCGCTCCTCCGCAAAGCTGCGCATACTGATGGCCGGCAGCAGGAAAAGCAAAATCATCGTCATGGTGTAGAGCACCGACGCAAAGTCCGACGAGGCGTAGAGCAGGTTGCGGTTGGTGTAGTACAGCCCCAGGAAGAAAAGGCTTACGGCAGCAACGACCCAGCCGATCATGCCGGTAAAGTAGCTTTTGACCTCGCGTTTAAAGATTGCTTTCATCGCTGTCCGCCTCCTTTTCGTTTTCTTCTTCTGCGGCGGCTTCCGCAGGGGGATTTTCAGCGGGGGCAGCGGCGCTTTCCGGCTTGCCGCTCTCGGGTGTCTCGGTCAATTGCAGGAATACATCCTCCAGGCTCATCGTCTCGGCGCTCAGGCTCAGCACCGGGCAGCCCGCCTGGGCCAGCGCCAGCGAGAGCGCACCGCGCAGGTCAGTACCCGCCGTGCTGACGGCGGTGAAGCTGACCTCGCCGCCCTTCTCGTCGGTGACACGCAGGTCGGTCAGGCCGGGCACCTTGCCTGCAGCGGCCACAACGGCCTCGCGGCTGCCCTGTGCCGTGGCGGTGATCGTGCCCTTGGCGGTCAGCTGGGCGGCCAGCTCCTCCGGTGTGCCCTGGGCCACGAGCCTGCCGTGGGCAATGATGAGCACCCGGTCACAGACGGTCTGGACCTCGCTCAAAATATGGCTGGACAGGATGACCGTGTGGGTCTTGCCCAGGTCGCGGATGAGGGAGCGGATCTCGATCATCTGCGCCGGGTCCAGGCCGACGGTGGGCTCATCCAGAATGATGATCTTCGGCGTGCCGAGCAGCGCAGCGGCAATACCCACACGCTGACGATAGCCCTTGGACAGGTTGCGGATCAGGCGCTGCTCCATGCCCTGCAGGCCCACGCGGGCCGCGGCGTGCTCCACTGCGGCGGCACGATCCGCCTTTTTGCGGGTGCCCTTCAGCTCGGCAACGAACAACAGATACTCCTGCACGGTCATCTCCTGATACAGCGGCGGCAGCTCCGGCAGGTAGCCGATGCAGGCCTTGGCCGCGGCGGGCTCGTCGGCAATGTCATGGCCGTCGATTTTGACCGTGCCGTCCGTGGCCGAAATGTAGCCGGTAATAATGTTCATGGTGGTCGATTTGCCCGCGCCGTTGGGGCCGAGCAGGCCGTAGATGCCGCCATCCTCCACGGTGAAGCTGATGTCGTCCACCGCGGTGTGGCTGCCGTAGCGCTTTGTCAGATGCTCTACTTCGATCAAAGTGCGCACTCCCCTTTTCATTTCATAATGTCTTTTATTATAGTGATAAATTGTGATAATTTTGCGACAATGGTTTGAAGAAGTGTGAAATCGTGCGCGGGGCTTTGCCAAAAAACGCCGCGGAAACAGGAGCAGCTCCCGTTTCCGCGGCGTTTCGCGGGTTTATTCTGAATCAGAAGTCCATGTCGTTGGGGTAGGTATCATGCCGCACAAAGCCGCCGAGCTCGTCGGTAGTCGTCATGCCCATGGCCAGTGCCTTGCTGCGCATGGCGGCGTAAAATTCCGCGTAGGTCGCCTGCATGTACGGTTCCAAAAAGAAGCCGCCGATGCCGAAGGTGAACACGCAGAGCAGCAGCCAGCCAAAGAAGGACAGCTTGAGGATGAAGAAGTTCCACTTCTCGCCCTCCATCATCTCCTTGCTCAGTTCCATAGCGCGGGTGGCGGACATATAGGGGTTTTCGGCCAGCAGGTAGGGCACCAGCGCATAGCAATACTCCCAGTAAATGCCCGGCACAATGAACAGCAGGAAGCCCAGCGCGATTTTCAGGTCGGTAAGCAACTGCACCACGATGGGGTTGCCGTAGGGGCGGCGGAAGGTGCTGACGACGGTGGAGACGGGCGTCAGGGACTGGCGGCTCTCCATAAAATAGCGGCAGCGGCCGACGTTGAGCGGGTAGACGACAAAGAGTGCCCAGCAAAGCGCGGCAATAGAGCCGATGAGCATACCGACGAAGATCGCCCCCAGCATACTGTCGGGGATACTGTTGATGATGTCATAGGCCGTCGTGTCGTCCGTAACAGTGCTGACAGCCTGATGCGCCGCATTGCCGCTGTTGGCCCCTGCCCCGCCCAGCCCTACAAAGCTGAGCACCAGACAGATCCAGAAGGAACGCCAGTAGCGTCCCTGCAGAGCCTGCTTGGCGTTGGTTTTTAAAAGTTCGCGTGTCCACATAGTGGGTCACCTCCATAATTCATGCTTTAGGGATGGACAAAGCTCCGATTTGTCCTCGAAGGCGTACAGCATACAGTTGTGTTCGGCTTGTCTTTCATCTATATACTGCATTTTGATTTCGCAAAACATGCGTTTTGCTCACGGCTGCATGCTTTTGCTATATGCTTTTATTATAACAGCTTATGGCGCAAATGCAAGTTTTGGCGCGGCACGTTTTGACGTTTTTACGAAGTTTTTACGCATGTTCACAAAAATATAAAAAAGTTTGGCATTTTTTGCGGAAAACGCTTGACATTTGTTTGCAGTTTGGCTATAATAATACACGTCGTCAGGGCCACGGCCCACGGCGAAAAGAATATGCGGATGTGGCGGAACTGGCAGACGCGCTAGATTCAGGTTCTAGTTCCCTTAAAAGAGTGTGGGTTCAAATCCCTTCATCCGCACCAAAATCCTCGAACGTTTGTTCGGGGATTTTTTGTTTTAGTGATTTGTTTGGGAT